>Gold_p1__coassemble_3585_pt1 | contig 4147 bp, 5 predicted proteins | sample Gold_p1__metabat2_high_PE_012 | metagenome-assembled genome bin Gold_p1 | reverse complement strand
TATGTTATTTTTTATTGTAAAGTATGCATCTGTATAAGCTTAATTGCCTAATACGGCAAACAAATCGGTCCGATCAACATCGCATAATTTTTTTTGTCAATTGAAGCCAAACAAGTTAATACAAACTTGTAGCTTAACGTTACAAGTTAACTACAGTATATGATTAACTAACAATTTTTGTGATAACGATCGGCTTCATTTGGTAGCCGTAAAAAAATTTATTAAGCAAGAATAGATATAAGATTTTTTTTGCGCTATTTCAATTGTTATGGTTATTGAGAAAAGTATCTAGTGTTGAAAGATGATTCATATATTAAGTTGTGATTGTTGAAGGTGATAAAACTTCGATTTCGTTCTAGAAAGTTAACTCTGTTTAGTATAAAAATACATTAAAAAATATAGAGTAGAGATTCAAAAGCAATTTGTAACAAATTAACTTATAAGCAACAGCATAAATATCAAGACCCATCCTCTGTAAAACTAATTTTACTACAGGTGTTCAATAATTGTGATTTAAAAAAATCTCTACTATTCATCACAAAATTGGCATATCATGTGCGCACTTATTTTTAATTTTGTGACATGGAGCAAAAATGAGCTTTTTAGACACACTGACCCAGATGGGGGCTCTGTTTCTGCTTGTTATCATTGGTTTTTGCTGTAACAAGCTAAGATACATGGATGTCGACTTTAATCGTAAGTTCTCATCTCTGATTTTAAATATTACTGCACCTTTCTTAATTTTATCTTCAGTAATGGGTGAGGTATTACCTAAGCCAGAGGATATTCCTCCTGTATTAACTGCAGGTCTTTTGTCTTATGTTTTCCTTTTTATCATTGCTTTTACTGTATCAAAGTTAATCTGTAAAAATCCTAATGATCTTGGTTCATACAGATTCATGCTGATCTTTGGAAACATTAACTATATTGGTTTCCCAGTATTAGATGCTTTATTTGGTTCAACCGCAATTTTCTATGCTGCGGTTGTAACTATTCCATTTAACATCCTAATCTTTATGTTTGGTGTGCCTATTATTACCTCAGGTAAAGGTAAGTTTGAGTTCAAGTGGAGAACTCTATTCTCTCCATGTCTGTGTGCAACTTACATCACTATCGTGATTGTATGTCTGCAGGCTAAGATGCCAAAAGAAATATCAGAAGCTTGCTCTTTAGTTGGAAGCATGACTGTACCTGGTTCATTACTAATTATTGGTTCTACTCTTGCTAGTATCCCTGTATTGAGAATGTTAGGCAATGTAAGAATGTATATTCTTACTGCAATTAAGCTTTTAGCAATTCCTGTTGTTCTATACGGTTTATTCAGATTAAGCCCATTAGATTACAAATACACTCAGGTATTAGTAGTTCTATTTGGTATGCCTGTAGCTTCAATTGGTACAATGCTGTGCTTAAAGAATAATATTGATGGTAGCACCATGTCAGAAGGTACTTTCTTAACCACTCTGTTATCAGTACTTTCAATTCCTCTTCTGGCTCTGATCTTATAATAGAGCTTAAAAAAAGGCAGTCACACCTGAATGCGACTGCCTTAAACCTAGATTTTATCCATTAAATCAAAGAACTCTAGTACATCATTAGAAGTGCAATTTTCTTTTAGCAGCTTCAATGATGCAATCTGCTATCTCGTCTTGAGACATAGTAGATGAATCAATTAACATGTCTCTGTACTTAATGGTATCTAACTTCTCATCTGTAAAGAACTTATGATATGAGTCTCTTGCTCTATCAATTTCCTTTACATAGTCAGTTACCTCATACTCTGGAATTCTAATTTCGTTGACAGAGTTTTTAATACGCTCTTCTAAGGGAGCGTAGATCATGACCGAGAATCTGCGTTTATAGTCTTTTAATATGTAGTCAGCGCAACGTCCTACAATTAGGCAGTTGCTCTTTGCTACACACTCACGGATAAGACTTTCTTGAACTTTAAATAAACGTCTGTGTGATGAACCAGTGCCTAAACCTAAAGGAAACAGGGCATTTGCAAAAGGAAGCTTGATGCTCTCATCTAATGGAGATACGTTTCTCATATCCCTGAGTTATAAGATATTACTGAGTCGTATACCTCAGCACCTACTACGTGCTCAAGCTCTACAGCCTTATCCAGTTTCTCTGTTACTGTCTTGTAATCAATTGGCTCTAAATAACCTTTCTTACCAGCATAAACACCCCAGTAAGCATCGCAGTTCATCACGTCCCACTCGGTGGTGCCGTTTTCAACCATAGCAATTAACTTGGCATAATCTGATGGAGTAACCACAGTAACTTTAATACCGGTCTTTTCTTCAAATGGTTTGATGTTCTTTTCAATACGAGCATCAGTATTAGTTCCACCCCAGTCAACAAAAACTAAAGATCCTGCGTCTTTTGCCTGAGTATCTGCTGATTTATTATTGTCCTTGTCATCACCGCAACCAGTGGCTATAGCAGCAACTAAAGATGAAACGAGTAAAGTTTTAACAAATTTGCTTTTCATAATGAAACTCCTAGTTATAGATAATGGCTGTGTGTTCTGGTGAAAATGAGAATTCACAGGACATATCAGGATTTAAATTTCTAAATTCACGAACATCGAGTGTTACGTTCAAAGATAGGTTTCCAGCCAGAGCTTTAGCTTTTACATACTGACCTAAATAGATGCTCTCAACTAACTTTGCCTTAAATGTGTTCTCATGAGCATTGCCGTCAGTCTTTAAGTGGATATCCTCGGGACGTAAGGCAAAGAAGGGATTTTTATCAGTTGCTTTAACAGCATTAGAATCACTTCTTAAAACGCACTTGCCTTGAGTTAAAGGAGAAGTACCGGTAACGGTAGTCTTGTCTCCATTTGCCTCATAGGTAGCATCGTTCATTGGAATGATGTTAGTAGTACCCATAAACTCTGCTACAAATCGGTTAGCAGGTTTCTCATAGATATTCTCAGGAGTATCAAACTGCTAGATCTGACGCCTGAAACAATACAGATCTTGTCAGACATAGAGAAAGCTTCTTCCTGATCGTGGGTAACAGAGATGGTTGTCATGCCTAGCTTATGAGTAATTCTTTTGATCTCAAACTGCATGTCATGGCGCAGGTTTTTATCCAATGCGCCTAAAGGCTCATCTAAAAGCAGCAATGGAGGGTTATAGATAATGGCACGAGCTAAAGCTACACGCTGCTGACCACCTGAGAGCTGACGTGGATATCTGTCCTCAAGACCTGCTAACTTGATAAGCTCAATCATGTGTTTTACTTTCTTATCAATATCATCTTTCTTGAGCTTACGGAGTTTTAATGGATAAGCAATATTCTGAGCTACAGTTAAATGTGGAAATAGTTCGTAGTTCTGGAAGAGCATGCCGATGTTACGCTTAAAACAAGGTACTGTGGCAACATCTTTACCGTTAATAAAGATCTTGCCATCGGAGCAACGCTCGAAACCAGCAATGACTTTTTAAAGTGTAGTTTTACCAGATCCTGATGAACCTAGAATTGAGACAAATTCACCAGGCTTACAGACAAGGTTAATATCAGTCAAAGCTCTGAATGTGCCGTAATACTTAGATACGCTTACAACTGATAGCTCCTGACCGATTCATTTTTGTTCAGTCTCCTTGTTATTCTCCGTGATCTTTTCTGACTATATTTATATCTGAATATCTATTTCTGAAAATAGTTGTTTGACAGAACGTTTTTACTGAACGTGTGTAAAAACTTTTTCTCTACTATAAGGAGAAAAATATGAGCAAACATATGCTGGTAAATATTGGATCAAGTGTTTATACAAGATATTAAAAATGGTGCATGGTTTAAAAAATTACGAAAAATCGAATGTTATAAAAATAAATCCGTATATTTCTTTAAAATGAAAGCTTAAATTTTACTTGTTTAATAAAATAACAATGGCTTATAAAAACTGTCTGTATAAGGTTATGAAAGGTAATTAAAGGAACATTTATTCTTTTAAAGATAACTTTACGATAGTTTATTTTTATGAAATTTCTTAAAGAGCACAATAATGGTTCTATTAACACTTAATTAAACTTAAGAATTGTTTAGTAATCTTAGAACTATCTCATTTAATTAAAACAACTCCCCAAAATTGCGCAATGTTATTTATTAATCCTGAATTTATAAAAATATCTTT
>Gold_p1__coassemble_2547_pt1 | contig 5348 bp, 4 predicted proteins | sample Gold_p1__metabat2_high_PE_012 | metagenome-assembled genome bin Gold_p1 | reverse complement strand
TGCAATTATCGGTATTATCTTTGTTTACATTCCACGCCCTGGTAAGAAAAAGCAGGTTAGATTCTAATTATTGTCTAAAATCTGTCTTTGCACTTTAGATAAAGATCTGAAATGAGATTTAAGAGCTTCATACTCGTTCTAGGTTGAAGCTCTTTTCATTTGTATTTAGCACTATCCATCTAAAGCAGATTTTCCTGCTCTATTCTCTATATCTTTTATAAGCTCTTTGAGAGCATGCTTTACCGCAAGATTAGGAATACCAAAAGATAACATTCCTTTTCTAGATGCTTTGATGCACAAATAACCTAACTGATACAAGATTGCATATAAGTCGCGCTCTGTTAACGTATCTAATTGCGGATAAAGATTTGCTTGAGCTAGGTAAATTGTAGTATCTAAATCTAGGCTTCTTTGCAGCTGTTCTTTTATGTCTTTTGATAAGGCCTGTCTTAGAAAGTTCTCTAAATTACTATTTCGAAATCGTTCTGAAATATGACGATAGGTATGCTCTTCTTTAAGTTCACTAAAAAAGTTAACAATAAAACTTGGATTATATATATATGCTCTTTGGCTTTGTTATCAAAACAGTAATCTCCATACTTACTTTTCAAAGTTGATAACAAATTATCGTGAGTATATTGTCTGTTTTTATTGAGCTTGTTTAATACCTCACAAGCTCTATCTGTATATAAAGAAAAATAGTGTTCTAGATCATCTTCTGTAAAACCTAATAAAGCTCCGTAATCACTATTAAAAGACAGATCCTCAAGATGGTTAAAAGAGGAAAAGGTAGATGAACTAAAGTAGTTAATCTCACCAGTAATAAAGACAAAACGAAACACACCTTGATATGACTTAACCGTACTGTAAAAGTTTGACAGAATCTTTTGTCGTGATGCAAATTCAGCTTTGTCACCTAGTACAGCAGTAAGAGGCGCATTGTAATTATCGATTAAAAGAACCAAATCTGTTGAATTGATATTCATCAGTACTTCTGAAAGAAGATCAGATGGTACATCATTGTCTTGAACTTTGTTTAAGCTCAAGTTAGCATTCTTCAGAGCTGTAAATAACTCTCGGTTAAAACTAGCTTTAAAAGAATCTGTTGAAGAGCTTTCTTTAAATCTTGAAAAATCAATTTTGATGACCTTGTATGTTTTATCCTTCCAAAGGTCTTTTATTTTTAAGCCACAAAAACTTTCAACTCAGTTTTTAAATAACTCGTACAAGGTACTAACTAATAATGACTTTCCAAAACCTCTTGGTCTAAAGAAAACAAAAGGACCTTTTTTAACCGCAAATTTTGCTATGATATCGGTCTTATCTACGTAAACACAATTATTATCAATGAGAGCTCTAAATGAAGATGTTTTAGAAAGCTCTTTTGGAAATTCCATTATTCAATCTCTTATTCTTTTATTTTTAGTATAACACGCCAAGAAAGGTTAAATGAAACAGCTGAATTTACAGTAAGAACAAGAGCTTCAGAAATTAAGAATGTTTAAGATTTGACTCTATTAAGATATGAACTGGTGCTGCTTGCCAGAATCGAACTGGCGACCTCCTGATTACGAATCAGTTGCTCTACCTACTGAGCTAAGATAGCACAAGTATGTGTTATTCTAGGAATTTTTAGGTACAATTTCAAATAAATTTAACCTAAATTGAGGCATTCGTGTATGGATACTTACAGTAAGATTGTAAAATTCAGCATTCTTTTAATACTTCTGTTTATATTTGCAACAAACTCCTATGCTCTGTGTCCTAACACGCTTGTAAGAACTGTGCTGTTACTTTTAGGCAGTATATCGCTTATCTTTAGTGCTTATACCTATAATAAAGAGAAAGCATATTTTAAAACTGGTATTTTTGCCTGTCTTTGTGCTCTACCTTGGGCTTTTTATCTGCAGCAGAAGTTAATCTTTGGAGAGTTTGTATCTGATCTTGCAACAGCGCCTCAAACATTCCCCCATATAATGGTGGTATTCAACCTGTTTCGCTATCTTTTACTTGCTTTTGCATTTTTTATCTTGGTAAAAGGTCTTTTTTTATCAATTAAAAATCTTTATGAAACATAAAGTTAAAAATTATTTTGCTAAAAATTGCATTATTTGCCAGTAAAAAGACCTAAGTTGTAAAATCTCCCCTGACAATACGGCATCTTTAAATTATTTGGATGTCGTATGCTAAAACACAAACTTACTTTATCTCTGCCCTTTGTTTTTCTCTCTATTGCATTATCTACGTCTGTAAATGCGCTAGAGCTTAACAATGTCATAATTAAATCTGGCGCAAGAATCGATAAAAAAGCTATGGATAAAAAACTTAATCCATATCTTGGAAAAGAAATCGATATAGCGCTCTTACAGAATATCTTAAACGAGATCTCTGACTACTACAGAAAGAATGGATATCTTGCTGCTCAGGCTTTTTATCCAGAACAGCAAAGTCAAAACGGTGTTGTAGAGGTTATTGTCAAAACAGCAAAGTTAGATGACATTAAGATTTCAAACTACGCCTCACTCACACCTAAAACAGCTTACATGCTCACCGAGAATGTACGTAAGTTTCAGGGAAAAGAAATCAACTCTCATGAGTTAAACGCAAGCTTGCTTAAGATTAAAGATCTAAATATCTTTGATATTGCTGGCTACTTTGAGAATTCTCAAAATAAAGCAGATCATGCGTCTTTAACTATCGATCTTAAAGGTCGCTCCCGTTTTGGTTATGAGCTTTACTATGACAACTACGGTAATGAGTCTACCGGTCAAAACCGCTACACGCTGTCATTAAACTCACTTAACTTATCAAAACATGCCGATAAGGGCTACCTTATTCTAGGTACCACTGATAAAAAACAGAACAACCTAATCTTGGGGTATTCCATTCCCTTCACCTCACATCCTACTATCTTTGGTTTTCAGTTTAATTATGGAAGCTATGATCTTGGGGATACCTATGACTCTTTAGAGGTAAAAGGCAATTCATTAGGAGGTAATCTCTATATAAAAGAGCCTTTATACAGAACATTAGACAGTAGAGTTAACTTTACAGGTGGAGGCTACTACAAAGCTCTTACCGACAAAATTGAAAGCTATGATCTTGAATTGAAGAGAAACAAATTTGGTGGCTATTTTGATTTTGAAGCATCTGTCTTTAAAGAAGACTTAAACTTTTTAAATACCTTAAAACTTGACTACGGTCTTGTACAGGATAAAAGCAATTTATCTGACGACAAGTCACAGCGCGCTTATTTACTTTCTAACTTTGATTCAAAGCTAGATTGGAACTTCTATAAAAACTATTCCTTAATCAACACTCTTAGTGTGCAGTACGCGCAAAAGGCAGTGGATGCCTCAGACAAGTTCATACCAGGAGGAGCATACGGAGTATCAGCTTATGACGGCTCTTTAGCTTCCTCTGATCTTGGTCTGTTTCATGATCTTAAATTACAGACAAAACTCATGAGTAAGCCTTATCTGGACTTCTTTGTAAATTTCATGCAGGCCCATGCCAAAAACGTCGAGGTTGAGAAAAAAGAATCCTTTTATGCCATAGGTTCTGGCTCCAACATAAGTTATGGTGGCTTTTACCTTTCAGCCTCTGTAAGCAAAGCTATTGGTAAAAACAAAGAATATGCAAAGGATTCAGCAAAGTTCCTGTTAAAAGCAGGCTACGCCAAGATTTAATAAAAACACAGTATTAAGCAATAGAACTACTCAATTTAGGATATTTATGAAAGTAACTATAAGCAAATTATTTATCTTCTCATTACTTGCTATAGCAATTAAAAGTGCCCATAGTGCTGCAGCTTTGCCTACTGGTGAAAAAATCATACATGGAGAGGTTTCAGTCTCAAGAGGACCTAACTCAATGTTCATTAGTTCAAATACAGACAGAAATGTCATTTCATGGAATGATTTTTCAGTTGCTAAAGGCAATAGTGTAGTCTTTACAGGCACTGACGCCACATTTCTTAATATTGTAAAAAGCAGCAATATCTCAGTTATCGACGGCAATGTATATTCTGTAGGCAACAACAATATCTACCTAATCAATCCTAATGGTATCAATATTGGAATTACAGGATCCTTTAAGGCTAATAATGCAATTTTATCGACATCAAAACTCTCTCAAGAGAACGTTGATAACTTTATTGACACAGGTGACTTTGAATTTACGAAAAAAGGTATGGGTAAGGTAAAGCTCATAGGCACATTGCATGCTGAAAACACCGTAATCGACGGCAGTCAGGTTATCATTCGTGATATTTCAAATATTAAAGTAGATACTGGTGTTTTAGACAGTGTAAAGCCGCTTAAAGATACGGTTTCTATACACAGTTCCATTAAAAGAATTGATATTGGCTCTAGTAAAAAGGTTGATCTTGAAAAAGAGTTAGGTCTTACAAAAGAGGATGGTCTTTTTGATCATACTGATAAAACCGCTGTTTCTACAAAAGATGAGTTTCTGAACATAGCCACCGATCCTTCTGGCAGTTACTTTATTACTAATGACATTGATTTAGGCTCACTAAATTCGGCTGTAACCGGTACTAATGACTTTACAGGAAAGATTGATGGAGCCTTTAACTCTATTACTTATAGCATAGAAGGTAAAGGAACTAATCTTGAGCAAAACATTGGTCTGTTCTCAACTTTAAATGGCTCTACCATTGAAAACTTAAAAATTAAAAATCCTTCTATAAGTGTAAGCTCACCTGAAGATTCAACTTATATTGGAGCTCTTGCAGGTGTAATCAAAGCCTCAACTATCAAAAACGTTGAGGTAGATGGACTTAGTCTTAACTTTTCAAATCTTGGAAATAAAAAGATCTACGCAGGTGGTTTGGCAGGTCTTGCAACCTATGATGGCGCATCTTCTAATTTTGAAAATGTAACGGCTGGTTTTAGCGCTAAAACACAAAAGCACTTATTTACCCGTGACAACTATACCTTTGGAAGTGTATTAGGCGAGTTAAAAGATGAGCTTAATTTAACTGGAGCTAATTTTGGAAAAACTGATTTTTCAGATGACTACTCTTCAGGTTTAATCAACGCCATTGGCTACAGTCAGGCAACAGCATCCATTGATAACGAATATCAGCATAATTCAGGAGAATTTATAAAAGTTAATGGCTACTATCAGAACAGTGGCTTCTTTATTCCCTACTTTATTGATGATGACAAAACCTTTGTCACCGACACTTTTGACAAGGTTTACAACTATGATGAACTTGTAGGTAACAACAAGTACTTTAATCTCAACGATTATGTTGATCTCAGTTACAAATACGCTAATGGAATGCAAAAAGAAGGTAACTACAATCATGAATACTCCTCAAAAAA
>Gold_p1__coassemble_1176_pt1 | contig 9033 bp, 4 predicted proteins | sample Gold_p1__metabat2_high_PE_012 | metagenome-assembled genome bin Gold_p1 | reverse complement strand
TTCTGCATACTGGTTATCTGACCTTAGATTGGGAAAAGACAGATGAAGCAGAGTTGTCTAAAGACAGTAAAACCAATAAAGAAGTCTTTGCAAGGATACCTAATCTTGAGATACTTGAATGTTTTGAACACAACATTCAAAACAGATTTAATACAAAGATAGCACCTAACAGTGTTGCTGATACTTTAGCTAATAACCTCTTTGAAGGAAAGTCTGAGATTGCTTCTGATACTATCTATAACCTGTTACAAAGCTATATCTCTATAAGAGCCAATGCAACCAAAGCACCTCATGAGAACTACTATCATGGTTATTTAAATGGACTGTTCTCTAACTGCTCTGTAAACTTCTTCTCCGAATATCATTCAAACTATGAATTAGGTGATGGTTATGCAGATATTGTCTTTAAGAGTAAACGTGAAGATAAAGTAGTAATCATTGAGATTAAATCAGCTAATGTAGGTGATGATTTAGTCTCATTAAGTAATGATGCTCTATCACAAATAGAAAACAAGAACTATGCTTCCCCATTTATGAATAAACAAATGGTAAGAAGCATCTATGCCTACGGTATAGCCTTTTCAGGAAAGAACTGTTTTATTTCAGTAAAAAAGTTTAAATAGCAAAGTAAGTTAAAAGAATAACTGAACATAATAATGGGTCCAAAACACTTCTTAGCCTTAACAGTAACAGATAGTTGCTTTGCTGAAATTAGAGCTAAGAATCGTTACTACGTAGATAAGACTCCATACTTAAAGCAGGTATTCTCAGATGATGAAGCTGTAGATGAGAACTCTTTAATCGATGGTACTACTGTTTTGCTCTTAACAAGACCTAGACTTTTTGGTAAGACCATGCTCATGAATATGTTTGAGTCTTTCTTAAAGATAAGTGCTAATGAGCCTGGAAACATAACTAAACATCTAAACTACTTTAAAGATACCAAGATATTAGAGGACAAAAAGTTCTGTGACAAGTACATGGGACAATTCCCTGTTATTGCCATTACTTTAAAAGGAGTTAAAGGACCTAATTTTAAACAGGCCTATTTTAAACTTGCTGAATTAATTGTTGAAAAAGCAAAAGAATTTAAATTTTTAGAAAACAGTCCTGCTCTAGATGAAGATGATAAAGCTACTTATGCTAAGTTAGCTAGTAAAGACTATCTAAAAAGAGCAGATGATGAAACTCAGTCTTATGCAACCTCAGCAATGGCATCTTTAGCATCAATGCTCTATAAGCACTTTAAAAAAAAGGTTTATATCTTAATTGATGAATATGATGTACCTTTAGCTAAAGCACAGGATAACAGCTACCATAAAGAGATGGTAGAACTGATGTCCTCTTTCTTAGGTTTCTTAAAAGATCCTCAAAGAGATCCTGAAAAGGATACTTCAATTATAAGTAAGGTAGTAATCACAGGATGTTTAAAAGTTGCTAAGAACAGTATCTTTACAGGTGTAAATAACCTTTACGTAAATACAGTAGCAGATCAAGAAACCCAATATACAGGCATGATTGGTTTTACCAAAGATGAAACACAAAAAATCTTAAAAGACTATGAACTTGATGATTTTTCACAAACTGTAAAAAATTACTACGACGGTTATAAGTTCTATGACAAAGAGATGTTCTGTCCATGGGATGTGGTTAACTTTATTAGAAAGAACTTTAACCTAAAACAAACAGGTAACACAGATGATATTAAACCTGGCAACTACTGGGATAAAAGCTCATCTGACAGTGCCTTAGGAGAGTACTTAGGATATCTTACCGACAGTGACAACCAAAAGATGCAGGACTTGGTTGATAGAAAGTCTATAGGTTTTAAGTTAAAAGAATCAATGAACTATGACACTTTGTCAGAGCATAAATCAGATGACTTCTGGTCATTACTCTTACATACTGGATATCTGACTGTAGATTGGGAACAGACCAAAAAAGAAGAATTAGCAAAAGAAAACAATAAAGATATCTTTGTAAAAATACCTAACCTAGAGATACTTGAGTGTTATGAACACAACATAAAAACACGATTTAGTTCTGAATTTATAAAACTAAATCTACATACTAAGTTAGTAGATGCTTTGTCTTGTGGCAATCAAAAAGAAACTTATGACATCTTCTTTGATATGTTACAAAAATATGTCTCAATCAGAGATACAGCAACTAAAGCTCCTCTCGAGAATTACTACCATGGCTTTATCAATGGTATTTTTACCTGTTGTGAAAATATCATCTCTGACTACCACTCTAATTATGAGTCTGGTAGCGGATATCATTATATTACCTTCAAAGTAGAACGTAATACCAAAGCTGTAATCATCGAGATTAAAGCTACCTCTAATGAAGCGGATATGGATGAGCTAGCTTCTAACGCTCTATCTCAGATTGAAGAGAAGAACTATGCTTTACCGTTTGTAAAAACGTCAAAGATTACTGAGATCTACGCTTATGGCATAGTATTTTGTAAAAAGGATTGTCTTGTAACTGTAAAAAAGTTGAAATAACGAAATTAGCATCAGATCAAAACAGCTCTGATGCTCTTATATATGACAGTCTATCAAATGTCACTTTTTAGCTCTAATGCACAATTATAGAATCATAAATTGTGCTCATTTTCCAACTTACCTTTCTTAAATACATTTCAATTCTATAAAGCCTAACTATTTAAAAAATAAGAAGTTATTTTTAGAGCTTCATTTTAACAAAAAGTAATTTTCAAAATTGACAATTTTTTTTGTTGTATCTCATGAAGAAATATTTATAATTCACAAAAATGAAAAAAATTTTTATTTCTTTGTTCTTCAAATTTTAGGAATTGCTTATGAAGAATCTGTCAAAAACTATTGTTGCATTAGGCATCGCTAGCTTTGCAACAATTGCTCAGGCTAAATCTGATATCAATATCTGGAACTGGAGTGATTACATCGCCGAAAACACTGTTGCTGATTTTGAAAAGGCATCAGGCCTTAAAGCTAATTATGCTGTTTTTGACAGTAATGAGTTAGTAGAGGCACGTCTATTATCAGGAAAATCAGGTTTTGATGCTGTTATGATGACAAGCTACTATGTTCCAAGACTTGCCAAAGCTGGTGCTCTACAAAAGATTGACAAATCTAAGATCCCTAATTGGAAGAACTTAGATCCTGTAAGAATGAAAGCTCTTGAGTCAATTGATCCTGACAACAGCTATGCTTACCCATATACAGAGATCTCTGTTGGAATTGGTTATAACAAAGATAAAATTGAAGAGATCTTTGGAAAAGACTTTAAGTTTGATTCATGGGACATTCTATTTAAACCAGAGAATGCTAAGAAGTTAAAGCAGTGCGGTATAGCTGTTTTAGATTCACCTATTGAGATAACCTCTGTTGTAATGCATTATTTAGGTAAAGATCCAAGCTCAGAGAAAGCATCTGATTATAATGAAGCTTTGGATATCTTAACTAAATTTGCTTCAAATGTATCATATTTCCACTCATCACGTTATATTAACGATTTAGCTTCAGGTGAAGTTTGTGTAGCTGTAGGTTACTCAGGGGATGTTCTGCAGGCAGCTCAAAGAGCAAAGGCCGAAAAGATCAACATTGAGTACACTATCCCAAAGGAAGGTTCTATATTCTGGTTTGACTGCTGGACTATTGCAGCTAACGCAGATCACTATGACAATGCTCTAAAGTGGTTTAATTATCTGCAGGATCCAAAAGTTGCAACTAATGTAGCCAACGAGATCCGTTACCTGCTACCTGTTAATGCTGCTATTGAAAATATTGACCAGGATTTAAAAGATAATCCTTCATTTAATATCCCTGAAGACAAGATAAAGACAATGTACTTTGTAAAGCCAACCTCATCTAAGATGACTAAGATCACCAACAGAATTTGGAACTCTATGAAACTAAATTCTGGTAAAAATGAGGATGATCAGGATAGTGGCAGCGGTTGGGATTAAGCTAAAATGAATTAAAAAATCCCGTAATAAAATGCGATTACGGGATTTTTGTTTTATAAGATTACATCAAAACACAAAGGCACAAGCTTTTAAAGATTAACTTACTTCTTGGTTGGAGCCTTACTATCTTCTTGCTTGTATAAGCTCAAATTCAAGGTTCTAATATCTTCCCCTAAATGCTCTAAAAGAAGACTTACATTCTTATCTTTAGACATCTTCTGACGTGTATCTTCAATTTCTTTTACATAGAAGTGTCTTGCAAGATCCTCAGGACAGCCACGAGGTATACCCTGCACCTTCTCAATTTTTAGTTCTATAGGATGTTCCTGTTCAATGGAGAACTTAGTTCTTAAGTTATGGTGGAACTCTGGTGAGATGAACAAAAGCTGGAAGTCAGATGAGATCTGTAAAACCCAGGAATAAGGATCATCAGGGCTTATCACTCTATTGGTGTAGCACAAAGCAGAATAAACAGGACCATCATTGTAGCCAGCTTTAACAATATCCTGATACCAAGCATCATTCTTATAAACTCTGTCATAAAAATCACAAGACTCAAGTCTTCTGCCTAAACGCTTGTTCTCAAACTGCTGATCTTCTTCTATGAGTTTTAAAGTTGATTCTCGGAATTTTGCAGGATTACCATCTGCATTAGTACTGTTCTCATTAGCACCAATGTTATTAAATTTAAGATCACTACCCTTTACTCTTGCCCCTTCAGAGAACTCATCATTATCATAACTTTCATCGACAATTGAATTACCCACAGGATCAATATCTGACTCGTAAGCATCAACAGGAATTTCATCAAAATACTCTGAAGGCACCTCAGATGAAGAAGAGACACCATTATTTTCTGAAATTTGAGTATTCTGTGCAGTTGAGATCTTTTCATAAGTCACAGATTGAGGCTGTACTGCCCCCTGAAGATTGGTTGATGTTGTCTCACTTACCCTAGTTTGATCTATAAATGAGTTCTCATTTGAAGATACAGCCTTTACATTAGCATCTACAGCATTGTGGTTAGAGCCTAATTGACCATTTAAAGTCTCTGTAATTGCCTGATTTAAAGACTGAGAGTAATTATGAGCTTTAATTACTGGTACAGAGTCAGTATAACCGCCCTTTTGAAGCTCAAGTGCTACAGCTTTAGTTAATGACATGAACTCTTGTACTTTAGATAAATCAGTATCAGCTCTCATGTCATCTGTTTTGGTGAAATTTGTATTGTTATAAGTTGCCTTAGTTGCTCCAATTACAGAGCTTTGTGCAGTGGAATTTGCTTTTAAAGAGTCAGCGGTGACTAAAGTAGTATCATTTGCGTCAGTTAAAACTTCTTTATCAGTGCTAACTGCAATATCGTTTGTTACTACAGCACCGGTTACATTTGAGGTGATAAAATCTTTTGTTGCACTTAAAGGAGAAGCAACTGCAGTTGTTTCAATCGAAGCATATGCAGAACCTTCTCTTACAGCATCAGGCAACTTAGCATTTAAATTTGCCTTATCATCTTCTATGAAAGTTTTGTTATCATCTTTGGGCAAATTTGAAGCATCAACATTCTTATTTAATGCTGCAGCTTCTTCTTTTAACTTCTGGTTTAAGCTCTGATTGCTTTGCAATTGAGCTAAAGCTTCTTCCTGAGCTTTTCTTAAAAGCTCATCAGGAGTCAGTTCTACGCTCTGTGGTGTTAAAATCTCATTATTATCAGTTTTAACCTCATGTTTCTTCTCTTTTGAATTATCAGAAGATAACTCCTGAACAACTTTAGTAAAGTCATCTGCTGTAACTTTATTTGAGTTAGAAGTCACATGAACCAAAGAAGAGTCAGAAACAGAATTTGCAATAGCTACATTTGTATTAACTGCATTATCTGCTTTTAGATCTTCAGAATTTAAATTAGCAGTAGTGACAGTATAAACAGGTTGTGCATTTGCTGTTGCAGTTTCTACATTGTTTACATTGTTTTTAACTGCAGTGTTATCAAAAGAACTGTCATTTACTGATTGAACAGAAGGCTCAATCTTAACCTCATTGGTATTGGTGGTATCTGTTGCAATTGAGCTTGATGTTACAATCTCACCATTTTCATTGAAAGAAGGTAACTTGCTGATAGCATCGGTAATTGAAGGTGTTTCATCATTAGATGCATTCTCAACTGCTTCGTTATTATTTTTACCATAAGTCATATCGGAAATGATAGATGACATACCTTCAATATGAGACGACTTTGACTTACCTTCTTTCAAGGATTCAGCTTCTGTTTGATAACCTTTTAGAACACCATAGATGTGGTTGATGTATCTGCTGACATCACTAATAAGAGTGAATTTGTTCTGAAGTTCCTGATTATTTCTTAATGAGGATAATTGAATGAATGCAGAGTTAGTCTGTAACTCTTCATTCTCAGGGACAATTGAGCAGTCTTCTCTCTTTGGAGTAATGATATTAGTTAAGACATTTTTATATTGACCTAAATGTGGATTGTTATTAGTTACAACCTGATTATTTAAAGTCTCCAAGCCCTGAATTAAAACATTGAGATCATCAGACTTTGAACCATAAGTAGAACCAAAATTAGTTGGACTGTTTTGTGAATTTACTGAAAACACCTGACTTTGTTGATTGATGTCTGGCACAGGAAATTCATTTATCTCATTAGATACTGTAACTGACGGTGCTACAGCATTAGAAACTGTGGTTGTTTCAGTTGTTACTTCATGAGAGGCAGTTTCTGCAGGTATAGCCTCTGCTGCACTCATTGGCTGTTTTTCAGGAGTGCTCTTAAGTATTTCTTTTGAGTTAGTTTGTGCACTATTACCAAGATTTGGTGCAACCTCAGCATTAACTGAAAAAGCTGCAGATGACTCATTACTTTTAGTATCTACAGTCTGTACAACTTTTTCATTTTCTGTAACCGTGTCTGATGGTAAAGCTTGAGCTTCAGGCACAATTTTAGTAGCAACATTTATGTCTGAAGTTGAATTTGATTTGTCAGTTTCAGTTAAACTCTTAACAGGAGTATCATCTGAAGATGGATCTGAACTTTCTCCATCAGCGGCATTTGCAACTGTAATATTCACACTTGTAGCACTAGCTTCACAATCTTTGTTGGTATTAACTGATGAATTATCGTTTGCAACTAAAGAAGCTACATTATTGTAAGACTGTTCATTAGAGCTATTTGTAGCTGTTTGAGTTGCTATAGTCTTCTCTTCACCTGTATTATTTAAGATTGAGCTGTTATTTGTAATAGCATTTGCTTCAGCTACAAGAGCACAGGTAATATCAGGATTTAAAGTAATATTCTCAGATACTACTTTATCTACAAGTTCAGAATTTGCAGAACTATTTACCTTAAGATTAGCAGCAACACTACTGCTTACATCTCCAGCTATTTCATTAGATAAGAAGGCATTTAAAGAATGATTATTCTCTGCATTTTTTTTACCTGCAGCTATGCCGTCTACTGCCGAATTTACAACAGGATTAAGATAGATGACCTCGACAGAATTATCTTCACCTATCCAATCTTTTTTTTTTCGGGGGTGAAGGCAAGCATTCTTAAGATGGTCATCTCAAAGGCTGTAGCGCCATCTGATGAAACTTTATACTCTTCTATACCCTGCAAAGCTATCTGATAGTAAAGTTGCAACGCCTGTGAACTAAACAGCGGTGCATAGGTTGTAAGAGTACTTTGAGGAATAGAAAAGACATTTATATTCTGTGAGGATCCAATCATTTGGAACAAAGCTAAATCATGGAAACACAGCACCAAATCGTTTAGCAATGTTCTGTAATTAGGACTTATCGTTCTGATCTCATTTAAAACATCTGATAAAGCCTTTTGTGGCTGTACAGCAGCTGAAGCTGTATCTTGTGTTGGTGCAGATGGATTCTTTAATAGATCTAAAACAGAACATACAAAACCATCACCTGCTGTACCTAACATAGCCTGTACATTATCTTTGGTAATAGAACCATTACCTAAAGCTACAGCCTGATCACATAAGGATAAAGCATCACGCATACTGCCACGAGCTGCACGAGCAAGCAAGTTTACAGCCTCATTTTCAAAAGAGATATTCTCTTTGGTGACAATGTTAGCTATCTGTGCACTTATCTGATTTACAGTTAATGCTTTTAACTGGAACTGTAAACATCTTGATAAGACTGTAACAGGGATCTTCTGGGGATCAGTTGTAGCAAGAATAAACTTAACGTATGCAGGAGGTTCTTCTAAGGTCTTTAACAGAGCATTAAAACTGCTCTGAGATAACATATGAACCTCATCGATGATATAGACTTTAAATCTGCCTTTTAAAGGAGGATATTGTGTTGACTCTAGAAGCTGTCTGGTGTCATCAACCTTAGTCTGTGAAGCACCATCGATTTCAATTACATCAGGAAAGTTGCCATCTGCAATAGCTTTGCAGGTATCACATAAAGGCTCACCGTTTACATGAGGGTGAGCAGTAATGCCGTTCTCACATTCGAGGCATTTGGCAATAATTCTGGCAATAGTAGTCTTACCGATACCTCTTGTACCAGTCAGAAGATAAGCATGATGAATTCTCTGCTGTTCAATGGAATTCATCAGAGCGTTGATAACATGCTCCTGTCCTACTACGTCTTCAAAAGTCTGAGGTCTGTACTTTCTGGCTAAAGCCTGATACTGACCCTGTAATTCTATTGCCATATTTTATTTCTTAATGTCCAGGGAATTTCACTAAAGATTGTACATTTACGCCATAAGTATCTTCTAAAAGCTTAGCTCCACCTAAATCAAATAACTCAATGATAAAGGCAAATGAAACAACCTCTGCTCCGCTCTTTCTTGCTAATTTTATCATGGCACCGGCAGTACCGCCAGTTGCTAACAGATCATCTAGAAGTAAAACTCTGTCACCTTTGTTCAGAGCATCTTTGGTGATCTCAAGAGTGCTTGTGCCATACTCTAGAGAGTATTCCTCTGAATAACACTCACGAGGTAATTTACCCTTTTTTCTAACTAAAACTAAGCCTATATCTAAAAGGTAAGCTAAGGCAGAGCCGAATAAAAATCCTCTGGCATCAGC
>Gold_p1__coassemble_1055_pt1 | contig 9750 bp, 8 predicted proteins | sample Gold_p1__metabat2_high_PE_012 | metagenome-assembled genome bin Gold_p1 | reverse complement strand
TACTTTAAATAATTACAAAATTGAATATCATGCAATGAACTTTAAATACAAAAGATAAGGTAAACTTCTAAATACTGAAAATATTAAAATTCATGTATTACTTTACAATTATGGATTTAGTTAAGTATTTCTAATAAAAACATTTACAACTGTAATATGTAAATGTAGATATTCTCTAACTAATCATTTTTTATTAGTAATATTTGAATTTGATAACTAATATTATTTATTTTGATTTTTATTCGTTTCTTCTTGATTACTATTTGTTTGTATTTAAATTGCTCATATTTCACTATAGAGCGTGATCCAAAGATTTTTTGAGTCATACTTTCACTCTCCCCTCCTAACCCTCTGTATGCTCAAATTTCGTTAAGCATGCATCTTTTATCTTTTGCATGTTCTTCTTTTCTTTTTGATCTTCTTATCCTCTATATCTATGTATTTAAATAGAGTTGATTTTTGGATTTCACTTTGTTTAACTTTTAGATTTAATTTTCATCATGCGAAAATCATCATGATCGTTAATTTTTTTTTATTGACTAGATTTTCACTCATGCTTAATAATGTTTTTGCGTTCAGAATGAAACTCACTAAATAAAAACATATAAATATTTTGGGTAAGCATTCTTAATAAGTTTTTTACTTAAAGAATTTGATTTTTGATCCCAACACTTAATTCAGGAGGACATATGAAAGATTTAGTAAATGATTCAGTCGTGTTAGCTCCTGTTTCATGTCTATCAATGTCATGTCTTTGTATGCGAATGACCTTCTAGGTCTGTATATCAAGTTTTCTCTTTTTTATTCGTTTTTTAGTTTTTAACTTTTTAGAAATTTAGGTGTTGAAATGAAATTCAAATCATTATTAAGCAAAGCTCTTTTATTAACAGCTGTGGCGTTTTCTCTAACAGGTTGCGGTGATGAAGGCAAAAAAGGTGATGCATCATCTTCTGATACTAGCGTTCCTAAGGTAATTAAGATAGGTGTTGTACTAGGACCTTACAGAGAGATCTTAGATAAGTACTTAAAGCCTGTAGTTGAAAAACGCGGCCATGAGTTAAAGTTTGTTGAGTTTACCGATTGGGTACAGCCAGATTCAGCATTAGATGCAGGTGACATTGATGCTAACTTATTCCAACATCAGGCTTATTTAAATGGTATCGTTCAAAACCAAGGCTTAAAGTTATCGTCAGTAGTTAACTTCCCAACCTTAGGTATCTTTGTATTTTCAGAGAAATACAAGACCTTAGAAGAAATCCCTGAAGGTTCACAGGTTGGCATTCCAAATGATGCTGTTAACTTAGCTAGAGCCTTACGTGTTGCTCGTGACTTAGGAGTGATTACCTTAAAGTCAGATAAAGATGAGCAGAAAGCATCTATCGCTGATATTGATAAGAATCCTAAAGATCTTAAGTTCGTAGCAATGGAAGCAGCTCAATTACCTCGTTCATTAGACTCAATTGCAGCAGCTTTTGTACCTGGTAACTATGCATATGCAGCAAAGCTTGATTTTGAACATGCATTAGGCGCAGAGAATGTTTTAGAGCCAATTAAGTTAGTGATCGCAGTTCAGAACCACAGAGTAAATGGTGTAGGTAAGTTCTTAAAAGAGTGTGTTGAAGATTTACAGTTCATCAAAGGTGTAGATTCTGATCCTGTATTCAAGAACTTTGCAAAGCCAGCTTGGTGGCCAAAGAACTAAATAAGTAAATATAGCTACGCAAAAAAAAGTGTAGCTATATAGAAGTTACAAAGATTAATCCTCAAACTAATCACCAAATAGGTGCAAACAATACATAAGAGATAATTTGTAACAAAGCCTGTAAAGCCCGTCTTTACAGGCTCTACAGGGCAAGATAAATAAATGAGGCTAATTAAGTTAAATGTGGTGTTGACACTACCTTTAACTTAGGTAGACTAAATCAAAACCTAGTTTATATATGGGAATTAAAGATTTTGTACATGATCCTGATTTGATCACGTTTATAAAACTCCATATCTATAGATATATAAGAACCTAATATATAGGAGATAAAAAAATGAAATTTTTAGGTAAGTTTTCAAGAGCTTTATTACTTGGTGCAGCAGTTTTATCTTTAGCATCATGTGGTGATGAGAAAAAAGAAGAGACAACTACTTCTTCAGCTATCCCTTCAACTATTAAGGTTGGTGTAGTTCCTGGTCCTTACAGAGGAATGATCGACAAGCATGTAAAGCCAATCTTAGAGGCAAAGGGCTATAAGATTGAGTTCGTTGAGTTCACCGATTACGTTCAGCCTGATGCTGCTCTAGATTCAGGTGACATTGATGTTAACTTGATGCAGCACAAGAAGTACTTAGACGGTATCGTTGAGAACCAGGGCTTAAAATTAAAGGACGTTGTAAATGTTCCAACTTTAGGTTTAGGTGTTTTCTCTGATAAGTACAAGTCATTTGATGAGGTACCTGAAGGTGCTCAGATTGGTATCCCTACAGATGCTGTTAACTTATCAAGAGCTTTAGGTATCGCAAAAGATTTAGGCATCATTACCTTAAAGACAGAGAACAATGATCAGAAAGCTTCAATTGCTGATATTAAGGATAATCCAAAGAACTACAAGTTCGTTCCAATTGAAGCTGCTCAGATCTCAAGATCACTAGACAGTATTGATGTAGGTTTCGTACCTGGTAACTATGCATATGCAGCTGGTATGGATTATTCAAAAGCTTTAGGTATTGAGAAGGTATCTGAGCCTATTAAGAACGTAGTAGCTGTTGCTGCTAAGAATGAGAACACCATCGGTAAGCTCTTTAAAGACGCTGTAGAGTCAAAAGAGTTTGTTGATGCAATTAACAATGATCACGAGTTTGACGCTTTCACACGTCCAGCTTGGTGGCCTGCTAAGTAATATACAAAGGTATATTCTTTAACACGACAATATATAAGTAGAACGATATGATCGAATTTAAAAACGTCACAGTACAGTTTACCCGTGAGGACAAGATCTTTACAGCAGTAGATGCTGCAAATCTTGAGATCCAGAAGGGTGAATTCTTTGGAATAGTAGGTTCTTCAGGTGCAGGTAAATCTACACTTGTTAGAACAGTAAATCTACTGCAACGTCCTACATCTGGAAGCGTCATTGTTGACGGTAAAGATATTACCAAGTTAGAAGGAGCAGAGCTGTGCGCTCTGCGCCTTAAGATTGGTATGATCTTCCAGCACTTTAACCTGGTAAAAAATGCTTCTGTATTTGATAATGTTGCTTTTGCTTTAAAAGCATCAAATACACCAAAATCAGAGATTGCACCTCGTGTAGATAAGCTTTTAGAGCTAGTAGGTCTGTCTGATAAGGCAAAGTTATATCCAAATTCACTGTCAGGTGGTCAGAAACAGCGTGTGGCTATTGCCAGAGCTTTAGCTAACAATCCAGAGATCCTGCTGTGTGATGAGGCAACTTCAGCACTTGATCCTGATAACACTAAAGAAGTTATCCAAACTTTAAAGAACATTAAGCAGAAATATCCTATTACTGTTTTATTCATTACTCATCAGATGGAAGTGGCAAAGAGCCTCTTTGACAGAGTTGCAGTAATGAGCAACGGTAAGGTAGTTGAGGTTGGCAGTTCTTATGATGTCTTTGCTCATCCACAAAGTGATGCTGCAAAGAACTTGATTAACAAATCCTTTGAAGGGGTAGTTCCTCCTGAGGTTTTAGAGCATGAGAAGAATTTGTTCCTCATTACCTTTAAAGAAGAGAATGCTTATGAGCCTGTTATCTCGGATATCTCAAGACGCTTTACTAATACAGACTTGAGTATCATTGCAGGTAACATTGAGTACATTCAGAAGAAGCCATTGGGCAGACTATTGATCTCTTTACGTGGCAATGATGTCAACGAGATTGATTCAGTACTGTCAGTACTCAAGGAAAAAGCATACGTTCACAAGTATACTTTTGCAAAAGGAGTAGAAAATGTTTAATGAGATCTTAGAATCAACCATTACCATTTTAAAAAATGAGCTGTGGAAGGCTATTTATGAAACAGCCATCATGCTGGGTATCTCATTTGTGTTTTCTCTGGTATTTGGCAGCATCTTTGGCTTTTTACTGTACCTTACAGCAAACAAGTCTTTCTTCCAGAAACCAGTTTTAAATAAGATAATTGCTGCTGTTATTAACTTTATCAGATCAGTACCATTCATTATCTTAGTGGTATTTACTCTGCCATTTACCTTCTTCTTAGTAGGAACAAAGATTGGTCCTGTTGCAGCATCTGTGCCTTTATCAATTACAGCTACAGTGTTCTTAGCAAGACTAATTGAGATTTCTTTAAAAGAAGTTGATGCTGGTGTGATTGAAGCTGCTCTTGCAACCGGTGCTAAAACCTCTCTTATCATCAGAAAGGTGCTTTTAGTAGAAGCAGCTCCTGGCATTGCTCGCGGTATTACAGTTACTTTTATTAGTTTAATCGGTTTCTCTGCAATGGCCGGCATGGTTGGCGGTGGTGGTATCGGTAACTTAGCTGTTCAGTACGGTTACTACAGATACGAAACTGGTATCATGATCTTTACTATTGTAGTTCTAGTCTTTATTGTGCAGTTGGCTCAATATATCGGAGACTATGTAGCAAAGAAACTGACTCATTAAATAAATACTTGTGGAGAGCTTAGACTCTCCATATTTTTTAGAGCGCTTTATGAAAGATATAAAAAGTTTATTTGAAGGTAAGATCAAAGGTATTTTAGTTTTCGGTAAGGATATTGAAAAGAAATACCTTTCTGACTTTATAGGGGCTCGTATAGGTCATGCAGACGTATACGCTAGAGTTAAGGACGAAGATGATGTACAGACCATCTTAAAGATTGCTTATGCTAATCGTTTAAACGTTGTGGTAAGAGGTGCAGGTACTAATCTTGCGGGCTCTACTATCCCAGACGGTGGCGTAGTTTTAGATGTGTCTGATATGAATAAGATATTAGAATTAGATGATGAAACTCTAACCGTGACAGTACAGCCTGGCGTGATCTTACGTGATCTTATTGAATATGTAGAAAAAAGAGGTTACCTCTACGCTCCAGATCCTGCCGAAAAGGGGGCTTCAATTGGCGGTAACGTCTCAACTAACGCAGGAGGCATGAGAGCTGTAAAGTATGGCGTCACCAGAAACTATGTTCTAGCTTTAGATCTTTATAAGATTGATGGTACTAAGGTTCATCTAGGAGCTAAGACTTATAAGTTCTCAACAGGATTGAATTTACAGCAACTAGTTGTAGGTTCTGAAGGTACTTTAGGAGTCATCACCAAGATTGTCCTAAAGCTTTTACCATTACCTGAATTTACCTTAAATACTGTAATTGCTTATGACTCCTTAAAGCAGGGCATCAGCAATGTTAATGTAATCTTCAAGTCTCATCTTGATCCTACAGCAATTGAATTTGTTGAAAAGAAAGTTATTGCTTACGGTGAGAAATATCTAAATAAGAGTTTCCCTTGTCAGAATGCCAAGTCCTACCTTATCGTTGCTTTAGATGGTGATAAGAAGGGAGTATATGAGCGTTTTGAAAAACTAAAGGAAGTGGTCAAGGCTCATGGTGCTATTGAGGTGATCCCTTTAGATGATGAAAAGGTAGCAAAGGACATCTGGGAGATCCGTGGAGCGATCGCTCGTGCTGTTAATGCCTCAGGTCCATGGGAACCTATTGATATTGTAGTTCCTATTAACAGAATTACTGATTTTGTAGATTACGTAAACGAATTAACAGATTCAGGCTCTCCTCGCATCGTAGCTTTCGGTCATGCTGGTGACGGTAATGTTCACTTGTGTGTATTAAAGGATAATATTCCTGATGACAAGTGGCCTGAAGTACTGCACAATACTATGGAGAAACTCTATAAGAAGTCTTATGAGTTAGGCGGTGTAGTTTCAGGTGAGCATGGGGTAGGTAAGGGTAAGCGTGACTTCTTCTTGCAGAACACTACTGATGAATATAGAAGCTTAATGTTAGGTGTTAAGAAGTCATTTGATGAGTTTAACCTGTTAAACCCACACAGTGGATACGGTTTATAACTAACTGTTGTAAAACAATATTGTAAGTAGAATTTAATATCGAGAATTTTATGATCCAACTAAGTGAAAGAACCAAATACTTTACTGATTCTGTAATCAGACGTATGACTCGTGTATGTAATCAGTATGGTGCTGTAAATTTATCTCAAGGTTTTCCTGATAATGATCCACCAAAGCAATTGATGGACAGATTAGAGAAAGTAGCTCACACAGGTCCTCATCAGTATGCAATTACCTGGGGTGCTCCTAAGACCTTAGATGCATTAGCCAAAAAGATTGAGCATTTTTCTGGTATCAAGGTAGATCCTCAGCAGGAACTGTGTATCACCTGTGGTGGTACTGAGGCTATGATGTGTGCGGTTATGGCAACCATCAATCCAGGTGAAAAGATTGCTATCTTCTCACCATTCTACGAGAACTACGGAGCTGACTCTGTTCTCTGTGGTGCTACTCCTATTTATGTACCATTGCATGTACCAGATTTCTCTTTTGATGAGAATGAGCTTGAGAATGCATTTAAGCAGGGCGCTAAGGCTTTGATCTTATGTAACCCATCAAATCCTTCAGGTAAGGTATTTACCCGTGATGAGTTACTTGCTATTGCTCGTATCGTTGAAAAATACAATGCTTTTGTAATTACAGATGAAGTATATGAGCACATTATTTTTGAGCCATATCATCATACCTACTTTGCAACCTTACCTGGCATGAAAGACAGAACCGTAATGTGTAACTCTTTATCTAAGACTTACTCAATTACCGGATGGAGATTAGGTTATGTATGTGCTCCTGCTTACGTAATGGACAGAGTTCGCAAGGTTCATGACTTCCTAACTGTAGGTGCAGCTGCACCTTTGCAGGAGGCTGTAATCGCAGGTTTAGAGTTGCCTGATTCATACTATCAAGGTGTACGTGATCTTTTCACCCACAGAAAGAATATCTTCTGCAAAGGTCTAGATGATATTGGTCTTAAGTACTATGAGCCACAGGGTACATACTTTGTAATGGTTGATATCGGTGAGTTCGGTTATGAGTCAGATTATGACTTCTGTATCGATCTTGCTCGTGATGTTAAAGTAGGTGCTGTTCCTGGTTCTTCATTCTTTAAAGAGCCTGTAAACAACTATATCAGACTGCACTTTGCAAAATCAGATGAAACCTTACATGAGGCTTTAAATAACCTCTCTAAGATTAGGGAAATCATTAAAGTAAAGAAATAGTTGTGTTTTGCAACTGTTGTTTTATTAAGATAAAACCTCTGACCAAAACTTGGAGGTTTATTTTTATTGTAAATAAAAGATGCAAAAGACTTATTCAGATAATTTATGTTGTCGAGAATTATTTTAAATAAGGGGGAGATGTTTGAGATGGTCGGTGATGTAGGGTTCGAACCTACGACCCTCTGGTCCCAAACCAGATGCGCTACCGGGCTGCGCTAATCACCGAACGAGGTGCATTATAAGTGGTTAATGTTACCTTGTCAACAAATTGGAACAAAAAATTTTTCTTAAGATGGAGAAATAAGTCTTCTAATCTTCTGTAAATACTAAAAATATCCTCTTCAATGTTATTCTTTTGGAACTCTCCTTTTCTTCTATAGTTCAAAGGAGAGAGCATAAATAAAGTTATACCCAGTTATCTACTTTTTCTAAAGCAACGATCTCACAAACTGGAGTATCACTCTTTTCTCTAATCTTAGAGTTATTCTTTACGACTAAAGCTACTGGTATTACAGTCTTGTCTGTAAGGCTTCTTTCGTACTTATTATTAATGATTTGTGCTTTAGCAACATTGAGTTTTGCATCAATGTCATTACTGTTATCAGTTACCTTTAATTCAAAAAAGTACAGGTAGTCACCAGCTTCAGCTGTAATATCTGCTCTGCCCCTGTCTCCCATTACCTCTGTTGAGGCTGTTACATTAAAGGTAAGCATTGCAATCTTTAATACATCTTTAAAACATGCTTCATTAAAGATTGCGACTAACTCATTTGAAAGCTCATTTAAAAAGGTGTTAAAAACTTCTTTTATATTATTTACATCACCAGATGATAATGTTTCGTAAAATGGTATTGTATGCCTTATTTTTGCATCTTTTTTTTTGGTTAAAAGCTCCAATAGGGGCTCTGCAAAGGCCTTTTTAATCTCAAGTTTTGGAAGCCAGATTTTATAAAACTTATCGGATGATCCTTTTATGCAAAGCTATCCTAGCTGATAAACTATGCTATAAAGATCCAGTTTTGCAGGTTCTACTGTAGCAAACAGAGAATCTATGTCTTTGTTTTCAATATAATCAAGATCAAGAAGAGTATGCAATGCCTTTGGTTCATTGCTTTGTTTTATACATTGAGCAAGATATCGTGATAGGAAATTATTCTTTGAGCATTGTGCTTTTATCCAGTATGAATTGAGACTATTTTCAGGATTTTTTAGAAAGTTCATAACATCCCAAGGGCAGAAAACCGGATGTTTATGAGCTTTTCCAAAGTAATATCCTCCGTAGTACTTTTTCATAAGTTCTAGTACGTTTTCTTTTGTGTATGTTTGAGACTCAGTATCTTTATTTAATTCACTTGCAGCATTATCCAAGTTCTCGCCACAGCATGTGCGTAATGCTTCTTCTGTAAATCCAATTAAATCGCCAAATTCACTGTCAGTTGACAGATCAATATAGCTATTGAATAGAGAAAATTTGGGATTGACAAAAGTATTAACGTTGGCTGTCATAAAGATAAAGCGGAACTTATGTAAGTATTTTTGTATAACGTTAAAGAAATCAGACAGAAACTCAAGTCTATCATTAAACATTTCTTCATCGTGTAACGTGTAGGTTAAAGGTACATCAAATTCGTCAATTAAAAGCACAAGATTGTCGTGATTTTTCAGGATGTTTTCTAGAATATTAGCTGGTGAATCACAATTGTCTGAATTGAAAATATCAGGCTCTAGAGAACAGAGTTTGTTTTTGAGATTGTAGTTAAAGTTAGTTAAAAATTCATCAGTGGAGCCAGGTAATTTGTAGAAGATAAAATCAAGATGAATGACATTGTAGGTTGTGTCATTCCATAAATATTCAATATCCAATCCTTTGAATTGATCTGCTCCATGTTCAAATAATTCCTTAAATGCACAAATAAGAGTTGTTTTTCCAAATTTTCTCGAACGTATAAGAACAAAAGGTCCTTTTTGCTTTGCAATTTTACTAATGAGTTTGTGTTGTCTAAGTAGATATGATTCCTATTTAGCAGATCTGGAAACGATACATAACTGATAAAATTCAATGGACTTATGAATTCATATTAAAAAAGATAAAAGTTTAGTTGAAGTTTTATTTAGTATAGCAGGTTAGGCTAAAAATGTCTGAGTAGTGTAGGTGTAGAAAATTAGAAAGAAAAAAAATAACCACTTGAAAAATAAAGAAAAAATAATTATTATGGTATAAAAAAAGCAGTCATAGACTGCTAGGTGAGTGGTGCCCGGGGTCGGAGTCGAACCGACACGGAAGTATAAGTTCCGAGGGATTTTAAGTCCCTTGTGTCTACCAATTTCACCACCTGGGCAAACTTTAGTTGGAGGCGCGTTTCAGAGTCGAACTGAACTATACGAATTTGCAATCCGCTGTATAACCGCTTTACTAACGCGCCACACTTTGGAGCGGGAAACGAGGTTCGAACTCGCGACCCTAACCATGGCAAGGTTA
>Gold_p1__coassemble_704_pt1 | contig 12273 bp, 7 predicted proteins | sample Gold_p1__metabat2_high_PE_012 | metagenome-assembled genome bin Gold_p1 | reverse complement strand
ATCTGGGAACACCTTAAATAAAGGCAAGCCTCTTGCAAAGAAGAACCACCATAAGAGGTATAGCAGCAAAGGTAATAAAAGTAACAGTAATAAAAGACCTAACAGCCAGCACCACTTGTGACTTCTTGTAACTGCAGCAGTGGTAGCTGCAGTTGCAGCAGCTGTAGTGGCAGTTCCTGAGATGTTGGTTGTTGCAGCAGTTGCTCCCAGAGCTGTTTTATGAGGAGCAAAATTGCCTACAGGTTTTAGACCGTCAAAAGGGCTGCCTGTAAGTTTGCTTCCTGCATTTAAAAAGCCCCAGAAGGTAATTACAGGCTCACCGTTTACAATATAGATACAGCTCTCATCAGGATAATGTATTGCAGGGAGCACAATGTTTGCTTTGTTATTACCGGTTAAAAAATGAGCAAATAACTTATCATTTGAGGATAATGAACGGGCCTCTAAGTTATAGCCAAAGTTTAAAAACTTCTCTTCTAACTCTTCAAATTTCTTTAAAGCTCTAGCTTTTTCATCAGGACTTGCAGCATTCCATGACACTACCTCATAGTCACCATCAGCTCTGTTTGACTGAAATGGAACAAACCAGTCTACATGAGTACCATCAGATGAGAAACGAGGTGTTGCAAGACAACGGGCATAGTGTTCACCTAAAATTGATGAATTCTCAATTGAAGCACGGAAGGCATCAGCTCTTTGCCATACTAAAACACCGTCTTCACCAATGGCCTGGTAATTTCTTAAATCACCACTGTTTAATAATCTTGTTGCCATGAAATTTATCCTTTTGTATTACACAGTGCTCTTACTGGGTATTTTATTCTTCACAAACTTTTATTCTTCACAAACTTTCTTTAAAGAAGCACCTGCTTCTTTTAAAACTTTTTCAATCTGACCTGCATCTTTAGGCTTAAAGACCTTACCACCAGTGTTTCTGGCAATACAGGCAGCGCTGTCAATATCATCACCAATTAAGATGGTATGGATCTTAAGTTTAGGCTGACGTTCATGGATCTTTTTTGCTACATAGCAAACATCCATCTGTTCAGTAAATGGACAGGTATCCTCACCGTCTGAAATTAAGATACCAACTGCATCTGAATTTACACCGCCTAAAGTCTTTGACAGTTCATTCAAACCGTTTACTAATGGAGTTTTACCATCATAAGCATAAGGATTTACGTTATTGATAGCGTTAATTAAAGCGCCTCTGCTGTTTGATCCGAAAAAGCCTCTATTTTTAGCTACAGGACAGCCATTGATCTCAATAAAGCCAATCTTAACGTTTTTATCAACATTTGAGATTAAGTCAGTAGCTGCTTTTTGAGCTGCCTTTAATCTGTTGGTATAGCCATACTTTAAGAGCATAGATTGAGAACCGTCAAAGGCTATTGCAAGTTCAGGCATTTTACCTTCCTGCTTTAGAGTCTTGCACTTTGGAACTTTGTTTTTCTCCTCAAGAGCTTTTTTAGCTGCTAACTTTTTTTGTTCTTCAGCCCTTCTCTTAGCTTCTGCCTTAGCTTTAGTTTGTGCTTCTGCTTTTGCCTTTGCTTCTTCCAGAGCTTTTAGTGCATCAGCTTTTGCTTTCTCTTGAGCAGCCTTTGCCTCTTCATCTTCGACAGCTTCAGGCTCTACTGTTTTTTCATTTTCTTCTACAACAGGATCTTTTGCCTCTTTTTCTACAGGCTCTGTTTTTTCTTCTGCAGTAGCAGGCTTAGCTTCATCCTCTTTTTTAGTTTTAACTACTTGAGCTGGCACTTCCTTTTGATGGAATAAAGAATTAAATCTGTCTGTAAAATTGCCTTCAAATGGCCATGGTCTTAATAAGAACCACCACAGCAAAAAGAGTAATAACAATAAAAGCAGCAATAAAAGTAAGAATGGCAGTAAGCATCCTCTTTTCTTAGCAGAAATAACTGTAGCTCCTACAGGAGGCACAGCTACACCTTTATAGTGAGGATTAAATGACACCGGCGCAATTACAGCCTGTCCATTTACCATAAAGACTGTATTATCGCTTGCTATAATATCGGAGAATTCTTTGCGATGAGCTTCAAGAGCACTATTTGACAGTGATGTTGATGACTTTAAATATTCAATTACTTTATCACGACGCCTGTCTAATAAATTTAAAGCATCCTGATATTTTACTTTATTAGCATCAGTTACTTTATCTAACTCACCTGAAAGTGGAGTTACAAAGTTTACATAGTCACCTGAGATTTCTGCTTTAGATATGATCTCTGAGTACTCTTCGCCTAAAGCTTTTTTAATCTCACTTTTAAAGTCATCAGCATAAAGAGCGTATGACAGGATCTTAGGTGAAACTTTAGACTTTTCACATCTTAGAATTCTTAACATCTTATTTGGTTCCTATTGATTGGCACTGCTCTGACCACATCTTTTGATTTTTATCTCTGTCTTTTGATAAGTTCTTATAAGACATTAAATGAGAGTAGTACTTGTCAACAAATTCGTCATAGCTTGTCTCTGCTCCAAAAGCTTCTTTTGAGGAGGCAAGCTGTGACTTAAAATCTTTTAAATTGTAGTTAGCTGAGGCATTTGCCATAGTGTCTCCATAATAGGTAATAATGGAGTGCAAAGCCTGCTTATGACGAATGTAGTTGTTGTTAATTTTTTCATAGAACTTACAACGCTCCTGATTCTCATCACAGCGCATCTTAGCTAACTTTCTGATACTCTCAAAATACTGCACCGAGCTAGTTTCATCTGCAATTGATTTACATAAGAAACCACCTAGTCTTAAGTTTGCAGTAATGGCAACATCACGCATACTCTCGCGCTCATCGTTGGCTTTAACAATCTTTTCTTTTAATGATCCTAATTGGCCGTTCAAATCGTCATTTGATTTTGCGAGTTTGTCATTTAAAGCCATCAAATCTGAGTTAATATTTTTAAGTTTTTCAGTCTTTTGCTCTAATGACGAATTCTGGGCTGACAATTCATCATTAGCACTCTTTAACTTTTCCTGCTCTTTTTTAAAGACTTCTTTGTTCTTTTTATTCTCTGCATCTAATTTGGCAATTTTATCAGCTTCACCAGAAAGAGCATTATCATCGCTGTCATCGTCGCCTAAGGATAAGATCTCTTCATTTAAGTTCTTAACTTCTTTTACAGAGGTAGCTACAGGCAGACCTAAAACGAATCGGGTACCTGTATCAGGTGCTGAAAGAGGCTTGCCATTAACATATAAAGGCTTTTCAGTTCTTAAAGCACTTGTAAGTGCACTCTCTTTTGACAGGTAACTGCCTCCTCTTACACAAATACCACCTGACAGGCCTAATAATCTTCCGGTTCTGACAGCTTTAAAAGGCTCTAATGTCATTTCCTGAGCATTACCTAACATGTCATATAAGCCTAATGGATTTGGCTTTTTTAAACCTGTAAGCTGGATCTTACCGTTAGCACTATTAGCCCCCTGATACCATGCATATAAAGAGATGTCATCGTTCTCCATAGGTGGACGCAGTGCTTCAAATTCACTTTGAGTAACTTTAGTACCGCCACGGGCAGCATATTCCCACTCTTCATCTGAAGGTAATCTTACGTAGGCTTTCTGCCCATCTACAGTTGGTACGTCTTTAGCTTTTTGCAGATAAATTGAATAAGCATTAGCTGCATTGATAAAATCAAAATAAGAAACTTTTACAGCAGGAAGACGCGCCATCTTATTTGGAGCCTTGCATTTAGAACTATCTGTTAAGGTATCGTACTGACCTTTCATGAGCTCATACTTAGACATTAAAAAGTAATAGCCATTTTTGTCATAAAAAGAGCCCTGTACATATCTCTTATTGGGATTCTGCCCCATAGGAGACTCGTTTTGCGCAGTACCTGCGTTATATTTTTTATCTTTGATTTTTTTAGGATCATTTGAGGTATAGACTTTTCTGAAGACCATGATCCCATCACAAGGCATAGATAAAACCACGTCATCTTTTTGAGGATTTGGATTGTAAATTTCATTTACATCATCTGCCATTGCGCTGTTTGTCAATGCAAGTGAACCTATACTTGCCAGCACTAAAGATAAACACAATTTTTTCATACTAAATTGACCTTAGTGTATCTGCAATCTTTAATGAAAATACCTTAAAGAAGCAGACTAAATAAGTAATTAAAAGAGTTACGACTATTGTTGAGAGATAGCCTGCAACTACATGTATAAGATTTAATGTACTTACAACCGACCCCTGTCCTAGTAAAGAGGTAAAGTAATGATTAAATACCCACATACCAGTGTAAAAGAGCAAAAGTGATAAGGCATAAGCTAATGACGATAAAATAGAGTTCTCAATTAAAACCATCATTAAAACATTGGTCTTTTTAATACCGGTTAATAATAAGAGAGCATAACTTTTTTCTGCTCTTAGAACTGAGGTTAGAATTAAACCTGCACTTGCAAAGATTCCGCCTACAACCGAGGTTATGGCAATTGCATAAAAGATAAAAGAGAGCACACTTGAGATGGCCTTTAAGTTCTCAATTGATGAAAGCATACTAAAAGTCTGGTAGTTCTTACTGCGCAAAAATGCATCCACAGGAGCTACATCATCAAGTGTCTTTACATAAATTCTGGCTTTAGCAAAAAACTTTCTGTTTTCGTTTAACTTTGAGCCATCTGAGAATACAGGAGGTTCATAGCCATCTTTAAAATCCTCCATATAAATAAGTGTATCAAAGTTAACTATAAGAGCATTGGTAGATAAGTACTCCTTTTTAACAATACCTTTTACAGCAAAGTTAACTACAGAGTTTTGTCTTGCGCCATCGGTAATTCTTGAGACGATGTATTTAATGCTATCCCCTGATTTAATGCCTAAATCATGAGCTAAATTCTCGCTTAAATACACTTCAGTTGCATCTAAAGTATCATCAAGTTTTGAAGCTCTTAAAAGAGGATCTCCTTTTTTAGTAGGAATAGCTGACAGCTCTCTTTTTATCTTGCCATTAAAAGCAATATCTACAGTGGTACTCAATGATCTTGTAAGCGGAAGTACAAAGTCGATTTTAGGATTATTCTCTAAATCCTTAAAAAAGCTCTCATCAAGCTTATACCCTGTCTTTAGCTTTAATTCTAAATTTACTGGAGATGACTTTAGGTTATTCTCAAGTGAGGAAATGATACCGTAACGCAAAGAGAATAAGAGTAAGAGAGGTGCAATTACCGAACATAATGCTCCAATTAAACTCAATGAGATCAGACGATTAAAACGCAGTGAGGATACAGCTAACTTAAAGATCATGATTGTCCTCACTAGATACGCTATCATCACAGATTACAAATTGACCTTCATTTGCATCAATCTTTGCATATGACAGTGACTTTAAATTGAAATTTTTAACTAAGAGTAAATCATGTGTTACCACTAAAGCACACATGTCAAGTTGTCTTGATAAGGAGACAATACTTTCAAATAAGATTTTGCCATGCTCAGGATCGAGTGATGAGGTAGGTTCATCAATGAAAACAATCTTAGGTTTGTGACTGATAGTTTTTAAGAACACCGCTCTTTGACGCTGACCTATAGACAATTCATGAGGATATCTATCTAAAAGAGAGTCCATTGAGAATTGTGACATCTTCTCATGTACCTCTTGATACAGAACTTTTGTATCAAGTTTTTTACCTTCTAATTTATAAAAGGAATCCGCACTTACCTCAATTTGCAGTTTTAGATTCTCTTTTATTGTAAGGTATGGGATAAGACCTCCTGTCTGTGGCATATACCCCATTAAAGATGAGCGAACTATACACTGCTCTTTTACAGACAGTTTTGACAGTTCATAACTATCTAAAAGAAGAGATTTTGAAACAAAGTCTTGACGCAATAGCCCCAAGCACTCTAAAAGCGTACTTTTACCGCAGCCAGAGACTCCAGTAATAGCATAGACATCACCAGAGTTTAAACTTAACTCTGGTAACTCTATCTTGTAGCCACAGGAGCCGTCTTTTTGTTTATAGGTATAAGACAGCTCTTTTACTTTAAAAGACACAGCCATAAATTATGGCAATACCTCTAAAGGAATTGGGTAAACAGCCTCAGATGAGTCTTCATCTTTATTAAGCTTTACCCAACGGGTAGCATCATCGTTACACTGCTGATAATAGCGTAACTTATTCTCAAGATCTTCAACAGTCTGATTCTGCTCATCAGGTCCCATACTTGCCCAAGTATCTTCATCTAATTCCTGGAGTTTGCTCTTGTATGGAAGATCATCTAAATACTCGCCTAAAAGACCTAACTCACCTAACTTTAAGGTGCTCTCCTTACTGATTGAGTTAGGATCACGCCCCATGGATACAGCAACCGAGCGTAACTGATTGAACATATCCTCAGGCTCTAAAATACCCTGATTTGCTGAATCTAAGATTTTTGAGGTTACATCTTTTAGTGATGACAACTCACCTTTAGTCAGTAAGACAACAGGTGTACTTGTTGCCTGACCGTGAGAGATTAAATCTCTGTCAGCAATCCAGCCTGATAAGAAATCAGGTGTCTTAGTACCAAGCTTTGAACCTAGATAAGCTAGCTGCATAGCATGACCTAAAGCTACAGTATCCTGCTGCATCTGTGTATTCTCATTATCAGCAGGTACCTCAGGGGCAGCTCCTACAGCATCTTTACCAAAGGCTAAGAGTTTTACCTGATTGGTAATATTCTGTGCCAGTTCATCAATTTTTTTACCAAAGTTTTTAACGTCACCGGCATTTACTGGATAGTAAAGGGACTTATTGATGGTGTCGTTGTAGGTAAGTTCTTTATACTGACTTTTTGCTTTCTCATGATCGCCGTTACGCTTGCCAGAATCTGTTAAAAGATGCATTGCATACACTGCCACACCTTTGTGGGCTGCTTCTACTTTAAGTTCACGTGCATCTAAACCTGTAGATGAGAGTTTATCAGAGCCTTTAATACCGCCAGCATCGGTAATAAGCACGATATAACGACCGCCATAATTAGACCAGTCAACCTGCTCTAGAGCAGTGTTAATACCTGCAAAAGAGTCCTCATCAAAATACTTACTTGAAACTTTTGCCTGATTTAAAGTGTTTAACTTCTCTTTAAACTGCTTTTCATCTGTAGCTTCACCAGGTTTTACATAAATCTTTGAGGTGTACTCAAGACCAGGTGTTGCCTTAATGTTTGATCTGAAAGACACTAAACCAAAGTGCACACTGTCTGATAACTTTTGCTCTTTAATAGTCTTAGTAATGGCACTAATGGTCTCTTTAGTTCTATCAATGTAAGGCTGCATTGAAATACTTGAGTCAATAACAAATACTACCGCTGCTTTAAAGGTCTTTAATTCATTCTGCTCATTTGAAACATTAACCTTTTTACCTTCCTGTTTGGTAACAGAGGCAATCTTAAGCTCACGCACATAGTTACCATCATCGAACATAGTCTCTTCAAAATCTAAGATAGGTAACAGATAGAACTGCTTTTGATAATCTACAAAGTGCTCAGGCTCAACTGAAACTACGCCGTCTACATTCTCTTTTGCTGCAACCTTTTTCATCATTGGCTCTAAAAGAGATTTAGGATCTTTTGCTTCAACTATGTTCTGCAAATTCTCTTTATTCTTAAAGATTAAAGCACGGTTTCTGTTAGCAGGATTTGTAAACATTAAAGCTGTCTGCATTTTCCAGTCAATGGTGCAATCCTTGTTTAAGTAGCCTGAGAGCTTACCGGTATCATCAGGACCTACTTTTAAAGTCTTACCATCATCAGCATAGACATAAAAGCGTGAAAAGGCATCTACAACTTTGCCATCCTTATCATCACTTTTAGCTTTTAATCTGCATGATGGAGTAGTTAAAACACGCTGATAAATAGAGCTTTTGCCTTCCATTAACAAAGGAGTATCAGCATAGGCTGAATTTATTGCAAAGGTTAAAAGAACTGCACCAGTTAAAACTTTTAATTTCATGTTATCTGTCCTTTAAAAGCTAATTCTTTAATGCTGACAAGGCGCTCTTAGCATTGTCATTACCTAATTGGGCTGCCTTTTCATACCAGTAAACAGCCTGGTTCTTGTCTTTAGATGCACAAGAGGTAGTCTCTTGAGAATTAGGATCAAAGTATTGTCCATAGGTATAAGCTACAGTTCCATCTTTTCTGCCATAGCTTGAGAACAGTCTCTTGCCTAAATCGCACTTATCTTTAGAAAAAGCATCTTTTGCAAAGGCAGATACTGTAGCACTATCAGGCTTTGAAGCAATACAGTTTTTAATCATGACGTTATCAGGATCTGAAGTGATGACACAAACTGAAGATCCTGCGCTTGAAGATGCTGTTGCAGCTGAGTTGTCAGCTACATTAGGTTCTGTTTGAGCCGGTTCATTGTCTTGAGGCTCAGTAGTATTATCAGATGAGCTGTTATCTGAGGCTGTGTTATCTGATTGAGAGTTATCCTCAGTTGCAGCATTGTCATCTTTTGCTGAATTATCATTTGCCTCTTCTGTCTGCTCTTTAGGTGTAGGCTCATTAGCACTTGATGAGTTATCTTTTGAACCACCAAAGAAGCCTGCTAAGAACAGAGCTAACAGACCTAAGATAAAGAGTAACAGAATGATTGCACCAATAATGGCAAGGATTTTCCCCTTACCAGAACTCTTTGTAGCTACAGTGGTTGTAGCAGCAGTTGCAGCTTCATTTAAAACCGCATCTGATGATTTAATCTCATCAACTGTAGCTTTATCTTCAGTAAAAGTAGGTTCTTTTTTCTCATTAAAGGTAGCAGCGTTAATGCTCTCACCTTCTTTTTTAACGTAATCCTGAATTACTTTTAGTGTTCCTGTTACGCTTGCGTCAAAATAAGCAGGATCACCTACAGTTTTTGAACTTACTGGATCATATTCAAGAGCTTTTACTTTAAACTTGCCACCAAATGAATTTACCTTTTGAGCTAGTTCATTGTTAATTTCAGGGGGCAAAGGAGCACTAAAGCCATTATTATCAAATCCTATTTCCTCAGGTTTTAAGGTAACTCTTTTTAACTCTGTACTGCCGTTTGGGTCGAAGAAGGTTAGATCTAGACCTGTACTTACCATCAAGTCGTTTGAAAATGAATTTGACTTTAAAACGATAGAGCAACCATTACTTGTTGGTACTAACTCTGCAATTTTCTCTGCCATATTATCCTTCTTAAAATTCTGTTCACAGTTTTATCAGTGTCTTATGCTAAACCTGCAGCCTGTTCCATAGTATCTAAGTAAGAGCACAACTCATTGTTTTGAGCTGCACTTAGGTTGTACTTACTCTCTGCTGTGAGATTTCTTACACTCATCAAATCAATAAAGACACTAAAGTAATCGTGGTAATAGTGATCCTCAATATTATCAACTAGTGACTTGTCGATATTAGGAACCATACACATATCAGGATCTGAGTACTTAATGTTCTCTTTAAAGAAATCTCTGTCAGAATCATCTTTATCTACATGAGTAATTGATTCTCTATTTAAAGTACCTACATAAAGGTAAGTATTAAAATCAGAGATTAACTTTAAAGCACGCATACACTGTCCTAAAGCTAGTGCATCACGGCTTGACATATTGCCTTCATATGGCTCTAGTTTTGCAATGACCTCATCTTCGACTTTAAGCGCTGTATAGGCTTTTGATAACTCATTGGTGTAGTTTGTAAGTAAAGACTTCAATCTCTCTTTTAAGTCTTTATCTGAGACAAACTGATTATTGTTATCTAAAAAGATTGAATAACAAGCTACAGCCTCAGGATCTTTTTGAACTTCACTTAAGATAGCCTTTCTCTTTTGCTCTGATAAGTTTCTTAACAAGTTTGCATAAATCTCATTAAAGAAATCACCATTACAGATTGATACAAGATTATCCTCTCTCATCTTAGTCAGGGCTCTGGCAAATCTGTAGGAGTTGTTGCTGTTACCATCTGACTGATTGTCAGTGTAATCTTTAAAGGCTTTATCTTTATCAATTTCAATAAAGTCGCGTAAGTAACTTAAAGTACCTGCTACTCTGTCACACTGTAACAGTTCCTGCATAAGTTTAAGCCCCTTAGCATAAGCTTCTTTTTGTGCCTTAGCGCCTTCGCGCTTAGCATACAAGGATAGAGCATCAACAATTTCTTTTACATCTTTTAGAACCAAATCACAGGTTCTGTCTTTGTTAACTTTGTAGTCAGCAAAGTTCTCTCGTAAGAAAGAAGCTAAATAGTTAACACCACCATCACTTGGCTTTAAAACCTCATCAATAGTCTTACAGCTACCGTCTTTTTCATGGTAAACGTACTTTAATTCTGGGCATGAGGAGATCCTAGTCTTGTACTCTTCTATCTGAGTTTTTACGTATTCATTAGGTAAGAAATCAACTTCTTTACCTTTTTCTTTTACGTACATATCATCAGTTTCAGGAATATTTGGCTTTCTTACAAAGAAGAACTGATTAAATGGAACACCTTTTACCCACTCATCAACCCAGGTATGATGGAATGACTCTAAAGCTTTGTTAATCTTTGAGCTGATACCTGAGTAATCCACTACTACAGTAGGATCCCCCTTTTCTTTAGCTCTTTCATTAGATTTTGCTTTATCAAGGCCTAAGCATGAGCAACTGTCAAAACGGGTAAAAGCTCCAATTAAAGGAATTTTGCCAAATTTAGCTCTTTCATCAGCAGTTCTGCCTACATTCTCGTATACCCAGTGCTCAATGCTGTTAATCTGTTCTTCTAAAACTTCCTGCTGTTTAGATACAGCTACACACCATAAGAGCACATCAATTTCATGACGGTCACAGTAGAGTTCAAATAAGTAACCTACCTTACCACGACGCAAGTACTCAGTTGTGTCTGTATTTGGATCTTTAAATTTCTCAATTTCATCAGTTTTTCTTGAGCGACAGCCTGGGAAATCCAAAACATCAAAACCGTCGGCATTACTCTCTTTTGGTAATGGGAAGGAGAACTCACGGGCAGCAAAGGTCAATGAAGCAAAGGAGATGGTCTTTTTTATCTCATTGCCATCGTTTACTATCACCACCTCTACACTCTTACTTGGATCGTCTTTATCTTTAAAGACATTCTTTAAAACACCAATATCAAGTAAGGTACCATCCTCACGGCGACGGAAATCATTTTCATTGGCATTAGGATCTTCAATAAAGCAGTTTAAAGGTACATATACAGAACTTGCCCCTTCCAACTCCAAAAGCTGCTTTCCTAATTCAGTAAACAAAGTAGTAAAGGCATCTAACTCATTCCACAGGATTGAGAACATCTTTGCTCGTCCTGCAAAGTTTAGTTTAGATACTAACTTTCTGCATTCAGACCAGAAATAACAGTCAATTGGGAATTTAGCATTATCACCAAAATCACTTTTAGACTTTCTAATTGCATATTTGGCAATAGAAACTACATCATAGTCATGGATGTAGCTTTTCTCATCTTTTAAAGCATATTTATCAGACTTTAAGTCCTCAAAGAAGTTCTTTAAAAACTCAGTAGAGCCAATTTTATGGTTTTGTGTTGACAAGTAGTCACATTGAGAACCAGCAGGAACTGCTTTTAAGTTCAAATCTGAGTTATAAGAGTTAATGAGTACCTTGACTAAATCAGCCTCATTAAAGACTTTTACTTTAATTGGAAAGCCTGAAACGCCCTTATCATCAAACTTGGTAAAGCGGGTGACAATACCTGTTGCCTCAAAGTCACCGCCTATAGGGTTCATGTGATTGAAGAAACTTACCTTTTTACCGTCAAAAGTAGCTGTTAAATCATCACCACCAAAGGATGCTAAAGTTGAAACAAGGTAACTTTTACCTGCCTGAGAGGCGCCAAAGACACCTACAGTAGTCTTTACAGGCAGTACATCGTAAGCTGTTTTTGCCTCTTCAATTAAAGAGCAGAGTTTGACTTCAAGAGAATTTCTCTTTTCCTGTACATTCTTATCATCAATACCTTCAAACCAAGGAATTACCTTTTGACATGTTGATGCAACCTCATTGAGGCGGTTATTTGTAAATGTATTTAAAGTCATATGAAACCTTATTTTAGTAATAAACCAGTATTGTTCCAGTATTCTTCATCATCACCTGAGACAGTCTTTAATCTCAGGTTTAAAAATTCCTTGATAGGAGTTTTATTACAGTCACTTTGAGTTGCATCTTCAATCTTCATTAAGAAAATTGATGGAGCATTGTCAGGATCTTCATCTCGCATAAACTTGATACATCCATATACAGGACTGCCGGTGCAAGCTTGCTTGCCTTCATAG
>Gold_p1__coassemble_128_pt1 | contig 37309 bp, 28 predicted proteins | sample Gold_p1__metabat2_high_PE_012 | metagenome-assembled genome bin Gold_p1 | reverse complement strand
CTATCCGTGAGGGTGGTAGAACAGTAGGTGCTGGTGTTGTTGGTACTATCATTGAGTAATACCTCTAGCATTTAGTGCTAAAGAGAAGCCAGGCTTTATGCCTGGCTTCGTTATTTATGGTTTTAATATTTGACTTTTACTTTTCTTTACTAACTCATAGTTTCAGATTTTCTGTAGTTTATAGGTGTCATTCCATACTTTCTAAGAAATACTCTAGTAAAGTATGAATGGTTGTTAAAACCACATGCATTAGCTATATCAATTACTTTCATCTTTCCTTCTTTTAACTGCTTTGCAGCTACCTCTAATCTGTAATTGATTAAGAACTCATTAAAACTCTGTTTAGTCACATCTTTAAAGATCTTCATGAAATGGCTTTCAGAAACGCCACAGACATCTGCCATGAATGCGATTGTAAGATGCTGATGGAAACAGTTCTGCACCTTGTAAACTGCTTTTTTTACTTTGTCAGCTTTAATATGTTCAGACATCAGATCCTGTGATACTTCAACGCTCTTTTTGCAAACCGTGTGCATGATGTGAATAAGATCTGAAATGATGAGTAATCCGTCTTCGGTGTAGCTTTCGTGTCGGCAGTTAAAAAGTTCATTTATATAAGGGAATAGTTCAGCATTTATAAGAGATCTGCAGGGAATGTAGGGATCTAAAGAACGCTCACCCCTTACGAAAGGTGCGATATATTTGTCGTAAAGATAGTTGGTTGTGCCCTGTGAATGAAGATATTCAAGATTAAAAACGATATTGATATAGTTAGCCTCTACATTTTCATACTGGAATAAGGCATGAGGCTGTTCTGGAAGTATTACAGAAATATCACCTCTGTTCATATCAAACTTTCTGCTGTTTACAGAGACTGTAAGCGTACCGTCAATAACATAGATAAATTCGATTTCCTTATGCCAATGCAGAGGATAACTTGTGATGTGAAAAGGCATCCTCACATGGTAAATAGCATATGGAAAATTAACCGTACCGTGATTGACATTTTCGTGAATAGATTTTTGTTCTTCTATCATAAACTACCGTATCAGCGATTTTATTGAAAAAAGATCCTTTATAAGGCAAATTACATGATAATTTTAATACAAATAATAGGATTGTGTTAAAAAGTCGATAGCATTCTGAAAGAATATCTGATTTTTTAGTATTAAAATGCTAATTATAATTGGATATAAAAAAAAGGAGCATATTGTATGCAGGTAGAAGGAATATCACACAAGTGCGCTTTTACAGATTGTTATTCTTTAAATGAAGATGAGTTGGTCATCAATGTAAAAACCAATAAATCAATCAGTAAAGTAGTGATTGTTCATGCCGATCCATACATTTTCGGCTGTTCCGGTACAGATCCATGGTCAGGTCAGCCTCTTGAACTTCATATTGAAAAAGAGCTTTCACACGAATTAATCTGGTCTGTCACCTTAAAACCAGAATTCAAGCGTGTTCAGTACTATTTTGAAATCTATGCTGGTGACGAGTTATGCTATCTGTTTGAAGATGGAGTCCATGACAAGGATTTCATGAAAAAGGACAACATCATCAGACATTTCTACAAATTTGCCTGGATGAACCGTGCCGATATCTGTACACATCCTAAGTGGGCTGAAGATATCTTCTGGTATCAGATATTTCCTGACAGATTCTGCAAGCTCGATTATGAGGGCAATAAGCAGTTAAACGACTGGGATGATTATAAATCGCTAACCAGAGATTCCTTTTATGGTGGAAACCTGAAGGGGGCAATGAGTAAGCTGGAGTATCTAAAAGATCTTGGCATTACAGGCATTTATTTCACTCCACTTGTGACCTCAACTGAGAATCACAAATATAACATCTCAGACTATGAGCATATCGATCCTGATTTTGGAGACAATGAGTACTTTAGAAAACTGGTAGAAAAGGCTCACTCTCTGGGAATTAAGGTCATGATTGATGCTGTTTTCAATCATTCAGGTCGAGGCTTTTTCGCCTGGCAGGATGTTGTAAAAAACGGCAAAAACTCAAAATATTATGACTGGTATTTTGTTAAAAAGGACAATTTCAGTTTTGATGGAAACACCAAGGACGGAAGATACTACAGCTTTGCCTTCGTAGATGAAATGCCAAAGCTTGATACTTCAAATCCTGAGGTTATGGACTACTTTACTAAAGTATGCAAAGACTGGATTGAAATGTGGAACATTGACGGCATCAGATTTGATGTTGGAAATGAGATTTCTCACGCTTTTATTAAGAAACTGCATCGCGAATTAAAGGCTGTAAAACCTGATCTGTTCTTATTAGGTGAGATCTGGATGGATTCAACACCATACCTGTTAGGGGACGAGTATGATTCTGTAATGAACTATCCTTTCATGCAGTCATTAAGTAACTTCTTTGTCGATGAGACCTTAAGCTCTGACGATTTTATGTACATGATGAATTACTGTTATTCTCTGTATATGAAACAGGTTAATCAGGTTGTATTTAACTTCCTTGACAGCCACGACGTGGACAGAGCCATTACACGCTGCGGAAGTTATGACAAGCTTATACAGCAGCTTAGCGTACTGGTTACTATGCCTGGTTCTCCATGTATTTACTATGGCACAGAGATTGCTCTTGAAGGAAAGAATGATCCTGACAACAGAAGACCAATGCCATGGAAAGACATTGAAAATAAGGTTTATGACAAGACCATCAGCACTGTAAAGTCACTGATTTCACTGCGTAAACAGCATAAAGCCTGCGAAAGCCAGAACATAACCTGGCATTCAGAAGACGGCAGATTCATTAAATATGAAAAACATTCTGCAGATGAAGTATTAAAAGTATATATAAACGCTGGCAATTCACCTTTAGATGTCACAATAAACAATGAGCAGGTACTGTTCAGTCACCTTTATGACAGTTCATGTCTTCAAAAAGGAGGCGTGATCATAACTAAACTCCTGTAAATAAGGTATAAGGGTATTGGAGAGACTGTACCTTAGTTTACACATTCGGGCAATTTCGGTGATCTGAAGTTGCCCTTTTTTTGTGAAAAGCATTCAGATAGGAGATGGGGTTAACAGTGCTGAGGAGAAAGAGATCTGTAAAACAAAAAGAGCGGACTTGATGACAGTCCGCCTCTTTGAGTGTGGTTTTAAGGATTATTCATCACTTAAAGAGCTGATTGCATCCCATAGGGTAGCGTTCTGATTCTTGCCACAGAATTCACCTAATTTGTTGCCTAATTCCTCAATATAGGCGTCATCCATGGTGGTGTTGTCAGATGCAGCTGAGAGGTAGCCATCGATCCACATGATTAAAAGAGGCATGGTGTTGCCACTCTGTAAAAACTCTGAACACTTAATCTTTGCAACATCCTGCTCTTCAGCTGAGGCAACGTTGGCGGTTACGGTTAATGCTAGTGCAACTACTGCTGAAGCTAGTAATTTTTTCATAATAAACTCCGTTAATTCTGTTATTCTTCCATAGCCTGAGCTGCATCAAGAATAGTTGTGTCAGGATTCTCAGAACAGTATTTACCCATGTGAGCTCCTAATTTCTCAATCCACTCATCGCTTAATACGGTATTGTCGCTTTTCTGTGATGCGTATCCATCAAGCCACATTAAAAGCATACCCATACTTTCCTTGTCCTGAATAAATTCGCTGCACTTAACCTTGGCAACATCGGTTTCTTCAGCCTGAACAGCAAAAGAACCACCTGTCATAGCGACAGCAAGGCCAATGATCATCAAAGCACGTTTCATATTGAGTCCTTTTGTTTGAAAAAAAAATCCCATATAAATAATATAAGAGACCGTAAGATAAGCAGTGTGACTTAAAAGGCCATAGATCAGTTCTAACTTACACCACTCACAGATTGAGTATAATTGATTAAAATATTGTACACAAGCAATATAATAAAATTCACTTTAGTTTATATGCTGATTTATTGAGTTATATCTCATTTTTACATTTAAATATGTCCGTAAAAACTCATATTGAGGCTACTATATGTTTATGGTGAATTTTTTAAGTGAAGGCTGTCGAACTTTATCTGATAGTGTGTCTGTTCCAAAATAATCAGAAGTGCACTATAAAGAGGCTTATATATCTTAATCTTTTAAGTGGGCTAATATTTATGTTAACTTCTTGATTGTTGGATAATTTATATTTATTTGCGCAAATTCGTGGTTTTGTTTTTGCGAAGCACATTTAATAAGGGGAAATTTTTAAAGAAAATCAGTAAATAATCGGAAGAATATTTTTGTGAAATTTTCTGAAAATCGCTGTTTAATAAATTAACAAACAAATGTTTTTTTCTTACTGTTTTCTTTTTGACGCTACTGCCTGTCAGTACAGTCATTCAATACAGACAGTCAATACAATAACTTTATACATTAACTTTACAGGAGAGCTCCCATGTTTAAAAGTCGTACCTCTATGGTGTTAAGTGCAGTTTTTGCCTTTCTGGTTCTATATTGCATTTTTTCATATAACAGTCTTGTATCAATGGATGAGAGTACTTCTGCAAAATGGTCTAATGTCGAAGTTCAGTATCAGCGCCGTGCAGATCTCATTCCTAATCTTGTAAATACCGTCAAAGGATATGCCACACATGAAAAGGAAACTCTTGAAAATCTGACAGCCTTAAGAGCAAAGTCTTTTCAGAACGTCAGCAATCCTTCTGAGGAGGATTTAAAGAAATTTGAAGAGACTCAGGGGGCTATCACTCAGGCTTTAGGTCGTCTGATTGCTGTCGCTGAAAATTATCCTGATCTTAAGGCAAATCAGAATTTTTTAGAGCTGCAGGCACAGCTTGAAGGTACTGAAAACCGTATTGCAGTTGCCCGTAAAGACTTCAATGATGCAGTAAATGCATTCAATACCGGGGTCAGAAAATTCCCTAAAAATATTTTAGCTTCTCTGTTTGGCTTTGAATCAAAAGCATACCTGAAGGCAAAAGAGCATTCAGAAGACAGTCCTGAGGTTTCATTTTAAGGTTCGAGCATGAATTTACTTAGGCACTCTGTGTTATCAGCAGGACTTCACAGGATAACTGCGGTCATTTTTGCATTAAGCCTTATTTTTACGTTAAGTGCCTTTGCATCTGACTTTTATACAGTAGACACAGTTCCAAATCCAAGACTTGAGAATACCTCATTTCATGTAAGTGATCCCGCCGCTCTACTTACTCATGATACGGTTTCATATTTTAACAAAAAACTTACCCAGCTCGAAAAGGACACAGGTATACAGTCAGCTGTGGTAGTACTTCCATCAGTTGGCGACAGTGATGTCTTTGAATTCTCTCAGGAGCTTTTCAGAAAATGGGGAATAGGACAGAGGGATAAAAATGACGGTCTTCTGCTTACCTATGTTGAAGATCAGCACATTATCCGTTTCCATACAGGTTACGGTCTTGAAGGTGTGCTTCCGGATGCCGTCTGCAAGCGTATACAGCAGCAGAAGATGATCCCTTTTTTTAAAGAGGGAAAAATAAACGAAGGCATGAGGGCAGGTATTGATGCCCTGTATGAGCGCCTTGCCGCAGAAGGCAAATCAGAGTCAGATGATGAGAGTTCGGTGGCTGACAGTGACGATGATGACTTTTTAATTACACTTGTCACAATCATCGCAACTGTAGTTCTGATCTTTGCTGTTGCAGCAGGCGTGATGCTTTGGAACCTGTTTGAAAAATGCCCTAACTGTGGCAGACGCAAAACCTTAAAAAAGATAAGTGAGAAAGAAAGAAAAAAGCACCATCATACTTATCTTGAGGAAGTAAAACGCTGTTCTTACTGCGGATATGAAGTTAAACGTTCATACAAAATAGATGACGATGATGACGATAATGACAGTTTCCTAAGTGGTAGCACTGGCGGTTTCTCCTCTTCTTCAGGCGGCAGTTTTGGGGGAGGAAGCTCTGGGGGCGGTGGAGCCAGCTCCCGCTGGTAGGATATTTGTCATACAGAGAAATAAAACACAAACTCTGGGAGTTATATGAAATTTAATAGAATTTTACTTTCACTGGTTCTTTCATTAAGTGCCGGTTTTGCTAATGCATCCGATGACGCTGCCTCGCTGTACGCCACTTATGAGCAAAAGTTGAGCAGCAATGATTTGAACGGCGCCTATGAGGCTTTAGCTCAGAGAAGAGAGACTGATAAAGACAATCTGCAGTATATCTACGATGAAGCCTCATTTCTGATGGAATATTCTGATGACAAAAGTGATGCGTTTGCTCTTCTTGAGGAAGCCTTAAAAACAGCTGAAAAGAAACAGGATAAATACTGGCTGCCCCGTTTGAATGAACTTAAAGCAGGAGCACTGTTTTTTTTAGGAGACTATGAAGAAGCATATGAAACAGGACGAAAGGCTCTTTCATTTTTTAAAGGAGATGAGAAGGATGAGGAACTTTCAGATATAAGTCAGCTCATGGTTGGGATCTGCACGGCTCTTAACAGACATGACGAGGCTGTGAAATATGGCTTGCAGTCTCTTGATATAAGACGCACAACCGCAGGGGAAAACAGTCAGAAGGTGGCTTCATCTCTGTCTGCACTGAGCCTTTCATATCTTAGATCAGGTGACATTGAAAAGGCTGAAGATGCAATCGGTGAAAGTGAAAAAATCTATGAAAAACTGGGAATTGAAGAGCCTAGCTTCTTCCAGAACAAAGCCTCGATTGCTTTTGAAAAGAAAAATTATGCCAGAGCCCAGAAACTGTTTTCAAAAGCTCTTGAGCTGTCAGAAAACCAGTCAGGCAATGCAAGTACCGTTATCAGTGTCTTAAAAAGCTTGAGTGTATGCGCCCAAAGACAGAATAACACGGATGAGGCAAGCTCATATATAGAGAAGGCTGTTTCTGTTGCCTCTTCAGCATATGGTAAAGAGCATCCTGCAATGGCCTCGGTGCTCAATGAAAAGGGCCTGTTTGAACACTCCTGCGGCCAGTATGCCAAAGCTATGGATACTTTTGCTGATGCTCTTGGTATTTACGACAAAGCCTATGGAGAAAGATCTCAGCAGTTTCATGATGTTCTGCTTTCAATGTACAGATGTGCCTGTGATATTGTCGTAAATGATGATGAGGCGGCTCTTAAAAAAGCAAAGGACTTTATGTCAGACAAGTTCTTTACTCTTGAAACTGAAGACAGCTCTCCTGTGTTTTTACTTGCTTTCGGTGAATGGAAAATGAACAGCGCCGCCTGTCTGTTTGACTATATTCCAACAGTAATAGACAACAATGTGGATGTTTTACTTTCATCAGATGGCAGTACTGTTCAAAAGGTTCAGAGCAGTCAGTTAGGGACTTTTAATGTTTCTATGCAAAGAGACAAAGACCGACATGACGAGCTGTTAAAACTCATGGAATAGCAGAGATTAAGGATTGATTCCTGTTTTGGGATATTTTGGTTACAGGTGGTCATATGCGAACTTTACTGTCTTATGTCTGTATAGCTGTTGCGCTTGTGTGCACACCATTTAGTGCAATGGCAGATTCCTGGTCTGTGTTTGTTTATATGTGCGGCAGTGATCTTGAAAGCAACTATGGTGCTGCCACTGCAGATATAAGTGAAATGATAGATGCCTCTCCTTCAGATGAGGTGACCGTGATCATTCAGACCGGAGGTGCAAACAAATGGCAGAACTTTGGCATATCCTCAAAAAAAATCTCCCGTTTTATGGTAAGGAACGGAGAGCTTAATTTAATTGAGGAATTACCTCAGGCAAACATGGGAGATGGCAGAACCCTGTATAACTTTTTAAATTTCTGTCAAAAGAACTATTCGTCAGATCACAATGTTTTGCTCTTCTGGGATCATGGCGGCGGAAGTGTGTTCGGTTTTGCCAATGACGAGAATTACAGTTTTGATTCGATTTGTCTGTCAGAATTAAGGAATGCACTTTCATCGGTTTACGGTGACGCCCCTGCAGTAAAACCTTTTGAACTTATAGGTTTTGACACCTGTCTTATGGCTACTGTGGATACTGCAGCAAGCATTGAACCCTATGGACACTATTTTGTAGCTTCTCAAGAGGTAGAACCTGGTAACGGCTGGCAGTATACCCTGTGGTTAAATGCTCTTGCAGAGAATACATCACAGAGTGCCGTTCAGTTAGGTAAGAGTATCTGTGATGCCTATTACAGGGGCTGTGAGGATGAGGAGACAGAACAGACAGCAACCCTGTCTCTAATCGATTTGAGTAAAATCAGTCCAATGATCAAAGCCTGGAATATCTTTGGTATGTACGCCCTGATGCAGGCTTCAGAAAATGACTCCTTCTATGCCACAATCGGTAGAGCTGCAACACGATCAGAGAATTTCTCAAATTCAAAGTCCTCAGGTTACTCCAACATGGTGGATATGGGAGACTTTATTTCTAAAGTTTCTGACGCATCTAAAGAGAGACATCCTGCTGCAGGAAAAATGCAACAGTACCTCAAAGAAGCTGTTTTATATCAGGTAAGCGGACCTGCTCATCAGGCATCTGGACTGTCATGCTACTATCCATTTGACTCTGATGAGGACAGTTACGCCATGATGGTTGAAAACGGTCTTGTAAATTCATTTATCCTGACCTACGGTCTTCAGCACGGTTTTATTGACGGAAATACCGCAAACTCAATGCTTGAAGCTATCACAAGCGAAGGTGATGATGCCGCTTCTTCAGAACTGTCTTCAACCTCACAGCCTGAGTCACATGTAAGTTCAGAACCTTCTGAGTCCGATTCATCAGAAAAGCCAGAGCACAGTAGTTCTGGTGGTGCAGTAGATTTTATTGCAAATACTGTAAACCACAGTGTCAATACAGCTCTGCAGTCGCTGTTAAATGAAAAACCTGGAAAAGATCAGGATCCGATTTCCTTTATTCAGGGGCTTGTTGAAAACAATGTAACCCTAATCTCAGAATCTATAGCTCCAATGCAGAAGATGGATATAAGCTCACTTGAGGATACAAAGGTGGAGGTAGTTACCAGAGACGACGGCACTCCTGCCCTTGAAATGACTCTTGATGACAAATCTTTAAAGTATATAGATTCGGTGCGTTTTTATCTTGCAACACTCAACGATAAAAATGACGTCACAGTTTTCGGTGACGATATTGATATGTTTCAGGACTGGGATAACGGTATCTTCAGGGATAATTTCAACGGTAACTGGTCGACTTTAGACGGTCATCTTGTGTATCTTGAAACTACTGCAGATCTTGAAAATTACAACTACTACTCAATTCCAGTGATTTTAAATGGAGTCCGCTCTGTCATTGAGGCTCTGTATGACTTCAAACAGAGTAAATATGTGGTATTAGGAGCGCGCCGTATAACCAGTGCAGGTATGCCTGACAAGAATTTAATCAAACTGAAACCTGGTGACAGGATCACAACCTTAATGCAGAAAATGGCTGACAGTGAGGATGATACAAGTGAGGTTGAGACTGACAGCTTTACTTTAAGTTCTAACTGGTCACTTGAGGATTCAGCCCTGCCTGACGGTACCTATGCCTATATGTTCTCAATGTCAGATATTCAGGGTAACGAAGCACTGTCTGATGTATCCTTTATAAAAATAAAGGACGGTCAGATGACATACGGTGAGCCTTGAGCATATTGCTGTAACTCTAAACCAGAGAAGAATAATTCAGTGAAGACTGATTCAGATAAGGTTACACAGATGTATTCAGACATGGTGAATATATCTTTCAAATGTGAAAGGAGCAGGTTATCGTCCTGCTCCTAATGTTGGATTATGAATAAAACTCAGCAATTAACACTGTCATCGGTCATTAACTGCAGATCTGATAACATCCAATTGAGTATTATTCAACACCAGCTGTCTGTAACAGAGCATTTCCCTGTGGTTTTGCTTTACGATGCAATCTTTTTTTTCAACAACAAAAAGAGTGCGCACAGTTTAAATTTGCATAAATGTCACTTATAACTTTTTGTAAACAGATTTGTGCTTATCTTTTAGCTCTTAAATTTCTCTAATATCTGATTAAGGCTAATCTTCAGTTTAGTTTCGTCTTTAAAATTGGAATCATGCTGCTTATTATTTTTATAGGCTTTAAAAGAACTTTCTCTAACAAAATTACAGAATTCATCCATTGAAATTTCTAAATTCAGGCATTTTTCATAAGCATCAAGAAGCTATTTACTTACATTCCCTTTAAAATCAATTTCAAACAGAATTCTGAATTTTTCCAGATCTTCTTTTCATTTTTGCTTTTCGTTGTATTTTGAATTGTCCATTTTATTTCTCCTTTTAAAAGTCAGAGACAAGGAAATACCAGGAATATAACATAAAAATTGTGTTCAATTTTTTATCCTAACTTCTATGCTGAAAACATAGGCCAAACTCATTTTTTAAGAAAAAATCTCTGTAAGACAACAGTCCAATATTCCAAACAATAAATGAATTTATAATTATCAGATTAAAATCAGAGCAATCTGACTTAGCTATTTGAGCTCTAAGCTCTGTACATAACTTTTCCTGTAAATTTCAACTTCTGCTCCTGTATAGCAGTTCATGTAAGAAGATATTTCCAGAAAAGCAATAAATCCTTTCTTTTGCACTTAACAATTTATGTTAAAAAACTAATAAAACCGCTTGGCAATGCTCTTTTACTCTATTTACAAAATTTTAACAATTGCACATTAGTAAGTTAACAAAGTCTTTGTATCTTAATCATGTCGATTGATATGGAGATTTTAAAAATGAAATTTAACAAGACATTGTTATCAGCAGTTTGTGGTTGTGTATTAGGTTTTTCTGCATCTGCTAATGCCGGTGCTGTTATTACTGACGGTTCAACTTCAATGGAAAAGGTAATGGGTATTCTGATTGAGTCATTTGAAGGCAACGGAATCGATGTTACCTACAATCCAACTGGTTCAGGTGCTGGTATCACTGCTGCTTTAGAAGGTCGTGCTGACATCGGTCTGTCATCCAGAGCCTTAAAAGCTCAGGAACAGGAAAAATTACAGGGTATCGATGTTGCATACGACGGCATCGTAATCGTTGTTAACAAGTCAAACAAGTTAACTGATATCACTACTGAGCAGATTAAAGATGTATTTACAGGCAAGATCACCAACTGGAAAAATTTAGGTGGTGCTGATGCTCCTGTAGTTTTAATTGGTCGTGAAGCAGGTTCAGGTACCCGTGATGGTTTCGAGTCTGTAACCGGTACTAAGGATTCATGCAAATATCGTCAGGAATTAACCTCAACTGGTGATGTTATTACCACTGTAGGTCAGAACGAGAATGCAATCGGTTATGCTTCTCTATCAGCTGTAAATGATTCAATCAAGGTTCTATCTTTCAACGGTGTTGTTCCATCAGAGGAAACAGTTTTAGACAAGAGCTACAAGTTACAGCGTCCATTCGTATTCGTTCTAAACAAGGCTAAACAGCCTTCAAAGGATGCAAAGGCATTCATTGACTACGCTATGTCAGATGAGGCTAAGCCTTTAATTGTAAAGGCTGGCGTTGTTCCTGCTAAGAAGTAATCAATCATTATCATGGAGCTGCAGGAGCTGATCCTGCAGTTATTATTTTATGCAATTAAGAAATCATCAAGAATGCGCAGACATGATTGCTACCTGGGTGTTCACCATTCTAGGTTACCTCAATATCGTATTCGTAGTGGTCATCTGTCTGTATCTAATTATTTCTGGAATTCCCGCTATTCATGAAATAGGCTTTTTTGACTTTATCTTTGGAACTAAATGGGCATCAACAGCAGCCGATCCTAAATTCGGTATTATGCCATTCATTCTGACCTCTATTTACGGTACCTTTGGTGCAATTTTATTTGGTCTTCCAATTGGTTTCTTTAGTTCTGTATACCTGGCTAAGTTTGCTCCTTTAAGAGTAAAGCAGTTTATTGAATCAGTAGTAGATTTATTAGCGGGTATTCCTTCAGTTGTTTTCGGTTTTATCGGTATGCTGGTTTTAGTCCCAGCTATCAAAGATATTTTTAACCTTGCAGACGGTTCATCATTATTAGCAGCAATCCTAGTGCTCTCTATCATGATCTTACCTTCAATTATTAAGGTATCCATCGGTGCACTTGAGGCTGTTCCTCATGAGTATGAATTAGGCTCACTTGCATTAGGCGCCAATAAGGTTGAGACAGTTTATAAAGTTGTAGTCCCAGCTGCTCGCCGTGGTATTGGTGTTGCAGTGGTTTTAGGTGTAGGTAGAGCCATTGGTGAAGCTATGGCTGTAATGATGGTTGCTGGTAACGTAGCTAATATGCCTGGCATATTCGAATCAGTAAGATTTTTAACTACCGCAGTAGCATCCGAGATGTCATATTCAGCAGGTCTGCAGCGTCAGGCTCTGTTCTCAATCGCTCTAGTGCTGTTCATCTTCATTATGGTAATCAATGCACTGTTAAATCTTGTATTAAAGAAGAGAGGCGGCAAGTAATATGAACAATGCTTTAAGAAGAAATATCTATAAGAACGTAATGCTGTCTTTTGCTTATGCAGCTACAGCACTTACCGTCGCAGTAGTTCTTTTCATTATTTTATATGTCTTTATAAGAGCTATTCCTCATGTTTCATGGCAGTTGTTAAGTACTAAGCCTAGCTACATCAACGATACCATCGGTGTGTTACCAGATATTCTAAACACCATCTATATCGTAATTGCTACCTTGGTCTTTGTGCTTCCTCTAGGCGTAGGTGCTGCTGTATATCTTTCTGAATATGCAAAGAACATGAAGGTAAAACGAGCCATTGAATATGCTATTGAAAGTTTAGCTGGTATTCCTTCTATTATTTATGGTCTGGTCGGTATGCTTATCTTCTGTCAGTACTTTGGCCTTAAGACCTCATTATTAGCAGGTGCCCTAACACTTACTATCATGAATTTACCTACCATTATTAGAACTACCCAGGAGAGTTTGGATTCTGTTCCTACTTCATACAGAGAAGGTGCTTTTGGTCTTGGAGCTAATAAGTGGTACTCAATTAGAACTGTAGTTTTACCTTGCTGTATCGACGGTATTGTCACTGGCTGTATTCTCGCCATCGGCAGAATGTTAGGTGAGTCAGCAGCTCTTTTATTTACCGCAGGTTTTGCCCATAAGGTAAATGGTTTTATTGATGCGATGTCATCATCAGGTTCAACTTTAACGGTTGCTTTGTATGTCTATGCTAAAGAGCAAGGCGAGTTTGATGTTGCTTTCGTAATTGCAGCCATCATGCTTTTCATGAGCCTCTTAATCAATTACACCGCAAGCAAGTTATCAAAGAGAATTCAGAATAAAAGGTACTAGAAATGAATACCACACCAATTATCGATGTAAAAAACTTTAATCTTTACTATGGTGAAAATCATGCTCTGCATAACATCAATATGCATATCAATGAGCACGAGATCACTGCGCTTATTGGTCCATCAGGATGCGGTAAGTCTACGTTTTTACGCTCATTAAACCGTATGAATGATCTGATTGAAGGTTTAAGAGTTGACGGTTCAATCAAGTTTAAGGGTACAGAGTTAGTAAACACCAAGATCAATGTCAGCGCTTTGCGCAAAGACATTGGTATGGTTTTCCAAAAGCCAAATCCATTTGCTATGTCTATCTACGATAACATCGCATATGGTCCAAGAATTCATGGTATTAGAAATAAATCAGCTCTAGATGAGTTAGTAGAAAAGTCTTTGAAAAAGGCTGCTATCTTTGATGAGGTAAAGGACAGATTAAAGACTTCTGCTTTAGGTCTGTCAGGCGGTCAGCAGCAAAGATTGTGTATTGCAAGAGCTCTGGCTGTTGAGCCTGAGATCCTGTTAATGGATGAGCCTACTTCAGCACTTGATCCTATCTCTACTGGCAAGATTGAAGAGCTTACCTGTGAGCTTAAAAAGAAATATACCATTGTGATCGTAACTCACAATATGCAGCAGGCTTTAAGAATTTCAGATAGAACAGCATTCTTCCTGTTAGGTGATCTTGTAGAGTGCGACAGCACTGATAACATCTTCACTAAACCAAAGGATAAGCGCTGTGAAGACTATGTAACCGGAAGATTTGGCTAAAGCTATTTGGCTTAATAGGAGTAAAAAAATGAGATTCCAGTTAGATGAGCTGATGTCACAGATTAACAATTCTTTGATTTTAATGTCATCAGCATGTGAAGAAAGCTTAACTAATGCTTTTGAAGCTTTTAAAACTCATGATAAAGGGAAGGCTTTGAGCATTTACAGAAAAGACTATGATTTAAATTCAAAAGCTCGTGAGATTGAAAGCCTGTGTATTAAAACTCTTTTAAGACAGCAGCCAGTAGCTCACGATATGTTAGTAGTATCAGCTACCTTAAAATTAGTATCTGATGTTGAGCGTATTGGTACTCAGGCAATAGCCATTGCTGAGATTATCACTCACTTTGATTTTAACTACAAAGGCGATGACATTCTACTTATTGAAAAGATGAGTGAAGAAGCTATCGAGATGGTAAAAAAGAGTATTGATTCTTTTGTGAACAAAGATGGTACATTAGCTGCAAATGTTATAAAGCATGATACAGTAGTTGATAAGTACTTCTTTACCATTAAAGATACCTTAATTCATGAGATCAAGAGCTCTGAAAATGATGCAAGCTATTCACTTGATCTTTTAATGATTGCAAAATACTTAGAGCGTATTGGAGATCATTCTTGCAATGTAGCAAGATGCACTCAATATATGCTTACCGGCAAACTAACAGGCCAGGAGTAGGATATTTATGATTTACTGTCTTGAAGATGATGCTGATATTAGGGAACTTGAGCTTTATACACTCAATTCAATGAATTTTAAGGCAGAAGGCTTTGCAGATGCCCAGAGCTTTTTTCAAGCAATAGCAAAAGAACTACCTGAGCTTGTAGTTCTAGATGTAATGTTGCCAGATATGAGTGGTGTTGATGTTCTCAAAAAATTAAGAGCAAATCCAAAGACAGCAAAACTACCTGTAATTATGGCTACAGCACGAGGTGCTGAATATGAAAAGATTAAAGCCCTGGATTTAGGTGCTGATGACTACATGACCAAGCCATTTTCTGTAATGGAAATGGTTGCCAGAATTAAAGCTATCTTGCGACGTTCAAATGAAGGTAGCGATGCTAAAGGCGAGGTTAAGTTTGGCAAGATCGTAATTAACGAGGTAAAGCACTCAGTTACTGCTGATGATAAGAAACTAGACTTATCATTAAAGGAGTTTGAGTTACTGTTACTTCTAATTAAACATCCTGGTCGTGTCTACAGCAGAGATGAACTGTTAAATCTCATCTGGGGAATCGATTATGATGGTGAAAACAGAACTGTTGACGTTCACATCAGAGCTCTGAGATCAAAATTGGGTGATCTTGAGAATGTCATTCAGACTGTAAGAGGTATCGGATACAAGGCTGACGCATGATTTCTAGGATCTTTCGTTCTGTTTTTTTTACAACTATTCTGGTCCTGATTTTAGGACTGGGAGCATCTTTGTTTATTTCATCCTATCAGCTAATCAAGGCTGACAGTGATGGTCTTATTTCCTTTACAACCAAGTTAGAAGATGCTCTTAATAAAAATCCTTCTATGGATTTAACTCTGTTAACCATTGACGATTACAGAATTAACTTAATCCATAAAGATGGATCGGTCTATTTTGATTCTCAGGTTAATGCTTCTACTTTAGAAAATCACTCAGATAGAGATGAATTTCGTCAGGCTGAGAAAACCGGTAAAAGCAGAGTTTACAGATACTCTTCTACCTTAGGTAAGAGAACTGTTTACTATGCTGTAAGGTTAAAGTCAGGAGATGTATTGCGCTGTGCCTACACTACAGATAACATCTTTTCACAGGCACTCTCATTAGGTTTACACCTGCTTATCATTCTGCTGTTAGCTATCGTAGTATCAGTTATTTTAGCTAAGAGAATTTCATCTAAGATTGTAAGTCCTATCAATAAGATTGATTTGAACAATCCTGCTGATAACGTAGTTTATGACGAGTTAAAGCCTTTCTTAGAAAGGATTGATTCTCATCAGCACCGTATTAAGAAGTTATTACGTAAAGTAACTGCAGCTCATTCTCAAATAAAAGTGATGACAGCCTATATGTCTGAGGGCATCATCTTTTTGAATAAGAAGGGTGAAGTGATTCTTATTAATCAGAGCGCGCAGTCTATTTTTAATATCGAAGAGCCTGAAAAATATAAAGGTGAGAGCCTGCTTAATATCAACCGCTCTCCAATCTTTTGTTCAATCTTTGAAAAAAGAGAAGAGATTGAGAGTGTAAAGCAGGATATTGAGTTATCAGGTAAGTATTACAAACTCATTTTCAATAAGATCACCGAAAACGACAAATTAGTAGGTTTCGTACTCTTATTAGTTGATATTACTAAAGCTAAGCAATTACAGTTGCAACGCCAGGAATTTGCTTCAAACGTATCTCATGAGTTAAAGACCCCTCTGCAATCTATCATTGGCAGAGCTGAACTCATTGAAAATGGCATTGTGCGTCCAGAGGACTTGCAGAACTTTGGTAAAAAGATCCGCTCAGAAGGTCAGGCTTTGTTGAACATGATTAACGACATCATGTTCTTATCAAAGGTTGAATCTGGTGTAAAAGCTCAAAGCGAGCATCTAAACTTAAAGTCACTCTCTGAAAGTGTAGTCGATTCTCTAAAAGAGAAAGCTTCTAAAAAGGGCGTAACTTTAGTGCTTGATAGTGAAGATCTGGAGATGAATTTCGTACGCAGATATATGTCTGAAATTCTCTACAACTTAATTGATAATGCCATAAAGTACAACAAAGAGAATGGTACTGTTAATTGCAAGATCTTCAGCCAAGAACATAAGTTCTTTATCGTGGTAAAAGATACTGGTATTGGTATTCCAAAAGAAGATCAGGACAGAATCTTTGAAAGATTTTTCTGTGTTGACAGAAGTCACTCCAATAAAGACAGTACAGGTTTAGGTCTTACTATCGTAAAACACATCGTTGAAGAGTGTCATGGCTCTATCGATGTTGATTCAAAACTAGGTGAAGGCACAACCTTTACTCTTGCCTTTGAAATGGCTTAGTAAAAAGCTCACTTTCTGCATCACAAGATCCGATCACAGAATTGATTGAGTCTAATGTAGAAGGTGAGCTTTTTGAATTTCACTTTTGAGAAGTCTTTATTTCTGCTCTTTTAAATGGTCATGAACCCTTGCTGCAGCAAGCTCTATCTCAAGATCTTGCAGACCATAAAATGCCCTTTTAAGAAAGTCTAAAGGAACGATTTTTAATAGCTCAGCGCTATGAAGATCATATTTCCATTGATAGTAAGCATAAAATCTACCTATCCAATCAGGTATAAAAACACCTAATGCTTTACCTTTCTTTAGTTGATACTTATCAACCTCACAGAAGTATTCAAAAAGCTCTAGGTAATTTTTAGTACTTACATAGGCTTGAGAAACATCAATGTAGTGACGTGTTTTACTCTTCATATAGCTTTCAATGAAGTCTTTGGTATCCATGTCAGGAAACTCGTAAGCAATATAGGCAAATAGCTTTCCTTGAGTTTCTACAACTTCATCTAGATATGCTTCATTATAAGCTGGCATCGGTTATCTTTGGTTTGCCTCATGTAAGTAAGTAAGATCATGTGTCATTGTATCTTAATTTTGTGAGTAAAACTTAACATATTGATTTATAAATAAATCAAGTATATGAATAATTAGTAGATGTGAAAAATGTATGAAATAGCCAATTTTAGGTGTTAAAAATTGTGTTGAGGTGCCTTGTCATTTACTGAAAAGTTGAAATTTATAGGGACTAATGATACATATACGCTTGGCTTAATCTTCTTTGTAAAAGTCACTTCTGTTTTTTCAACATGATTTTTACGATTTGTTTTTAATAATTCTTAATATCGGTGTATCATACACGCATCGAAAATCCGCACACAAATGCACATTTTGTGCACTTCATGAAGTTTAGAGGTAATGATGCAACAACATTTAGCCGATAAGAATATCGCTCTTGATTTAGTTCGTGTAACAGAGGCTGCTGCTTTAGCTTCAGCAAAATTCACTGGTCTTGGTGATAAAGATCTTGTTGATAGAGCAGCTGTAGATGCAATGCGTATTGCATTTCAGAGTTTGCATATCAAAGGAACCATCGTCATCGGCGAAGGCGAAAAAGATGATGCTCCTATGCTATACACTGGAGAAAAAGTAGGTTTCGGTGACGGCTTAGAGTTTGATATCGCAGTTGATCCTATCGACGGAACTTCATGTGTTGCAGGTGGTAGACCAAATGGTATCGCTGCTGTTGGTATCGCTTTAAAGGGCACTATGTTCAATCCAGGTCACAGCTACTACTGTGAAAAAATGGCAGTAGGTCCTGAGGCTGCTAATGTTATCGATCTTGATGCTCCAATCAAAGATAATCTTTTAAATGTAGCTAAAGCATTAGGTAAGAGAGTGGGGGACTTAAAGGTATTCGTATTAGATAAGCCTCGTCACGTAGAGTTAATCAATCAGATCCACGCAGCTGGTGCTCGTGTTATGGTTCACTCAGATGGTGACATCGCTGGTGCCTTAATGACCATCGATCCAAGATCAGATATCGATATGTTAGTAGGAGTTGGTGGTACTCCTGAAGCCGTTGTAACAGCTTGTGCTTTAAAGGGCACTGGTGCACAGATGCTCACAAGATTAAAGCCAAAGACTGAAGCTGAGCGCGAAGCAATCATCAAAGATGGTTTTGATCTAAAAGCAATCCGCACAGTGGATGATTTAGTAACCACTGATCAGTGCTTCTTCTCAGCTACCGGTGTAACCCCAGGTGAGTTATTAGATGGTGTTCACTATAAGGGAGGCTTTGCTTTAACCTCTTCAATGTGTTCACGTGGTAGAACTGGTACCGTTCGTTACATTGAAGCATGGCACGATCGTAAGAAGTTATCAAAGATGAGTACTATTGAGTACTAATCTAAACACTCGTCAAAACAAGATCTATTTTCAAAGCACTTTTTCACAGAGATGTGTGAAGGTGCTTTTTCATAAAAGTATCCCTCAAGACCTGGTCAAAAAAATTAAGGCTGCTATACTCTGGACAAGAGGTAGTAGCGCATGGATAACAAGACCACACAGTTTCAAAAATACTCTTTTAGTGCCTTAACAGAACAAGGATCACTTGCTTTAAAAAGTGAGTTTGTAAGTAACGATCCTGAGTACGGCAAAAAGGTTTTATCATCTATTGAAGATGGTCTTAAAAAGTGTGACTGCTTTTACATAAGCGTTGCCTTCATTACCTCAAGTGGTATTGAGCCATTATTACCCGTCTTAAAAGATCTTGAAAACAGAGATATCAAAGGACAAATCCTAACTACTGACTACCTGACCTTTAGTGAGCCTAGAGCTTTAGAGAAACTATCAAAGTTTAAAAACATCACTTTAAAGATGTACATCACAGCTAATGCAAAAGTTCGTGAGCATTCTGGCTTTCACACCAAAGGTTATATCTTTAAAAAGGACGAGAGCTATCAAATCATAATAGGCTCATCAAATTTAACTCAGAGCGCACTTACCTATAACAAAGAGTGGAACACAAGGATAGATTCAAAAGAGAACGAAAAATTCGTAAAAGACGTTTTGCATGAGTTCAACTCTTTATGGAACAGTGAAAACTCCAAGCTTTATGATGACTATAAGTCTGTTTATGAAGAAAGCTACAAGATAGTAAAAGCTCAGAAAAAAGCAGCAATCTCTACCAAAGAACTTTCTTTAGAAACTTATAAGTTAATGCCTAATCGCATGCAAGCTGAGTTTATAGATTCGTTAAAAACACTGATTGCAAAAGGAAAAAAGAAAGCTCTTTTAATCTCTGCTACAGGTACCGGTAAAACCTATGCTTCTGCTTTTGCTGTACGTGAGTTAAAGGCTAAAAAGGCGCTGTTTATAGTTCATCGAGAGCAGATTGCCAAACAGGCCATGAAAAGCTATAACATCGTCTTTAACAACACCAAGACAACTGCTCTACTCTCTGGTACGCAAAAAGATATAGATAACGCAGACTTTATCTTTGCAACTATGCAAACCATTTGCAAAGAAGAGTACCTGCACAAGTTTAGACAAGATGAATTTGATGTCATTGTAATCGATGAAGCTCATCATGCTGGTGCCGGTAGTTATGACAAGATCATGAATTACTTTGAACCTAATATTTTGTATCTTGGTATGACAGCATCTCCTGAACGCTCAGATGATATTGATATTTTCTCAATTTTTGATCACAACATTGCTTATGAAATCAGACTGCAACAGGCTCTAGAGCATGATTTCTTATGTCCTTTCCACTACTTTGGCATTACCGATCTTGTGGATGTAAATTACGAGAAATTAGAGTTAAGCGACTTTAATCTCTTATGCTCTGAAAAAAGGGCCTCATTTATCATGGAGCAAATGGAGTTTTACTCATACTCAGGTGATAAGCCAAGAGGTCTTATCTTTTGCTCTAGAAAGGATATCGCAAAAGAACTATCAGACATATTCAACAGCTCTGGTAGATTTAGAACCATAGTTCTAACTGGTAAGGATAAACAGTCTGTAAGAGATGATGCTGTACGCAGATTGGAGGCAGATAAATCATGTAGTGATTATGTAGATTACATCTTTTCTGTGGATATCTTTAACGAGGGTGTGGATATCCCCAAGGTAAATCAGGTTGTAATGCTACGTCCTACACAGTCACCTATCGTTTTTGTACAGCAGTTAGGTAGAGGTCTTCGTAAATACAGAGATAAAGAGTTTGTGGTGATTTTAGATTTTATTGGAAATCACCAAAACAACTACATGATACCTATGGCCTTATCAGGCGATAGAAGCTATGACAAAGAGAACCTGCGTCGCTATGTACAAGAAGGTGAACGAATCATCCCAGGTGCATCTACCATACATTTTGATGAGATTGCAAAGAGCAAGATCTTTGCTTCAATCGATACCTCCAATTTCTCAGCAGTCAAACTTATTCGAGATAACTATGAAGCTTTAAAGCATAAGCTTGGACGAATCCCAAATTTATCTGATTTTGAAAAGTATGGTCAGATGGATGTGCAGTGTATCTTTAAGAGCAGTCTAGGCTCTTATTACAACTTCTTAGATAAGTACGAAAAAGCTTTTAAAGGTACTTTGACTCCTCTACAGGCAAAGCACCTAGAGTTTGTTTCAAAGCATTTTGCTAATGGTAAACGTGATTCTGAGCTTTTAATCTTAAAAGAAATCTTAAAGGGGCAGTACACTGATCTGTTAAAGCACTTAGAAACAGCTAAAGGTAGTTCTTTAAGTCAAATTCAAAAGGCAAATCTGTCTAATGTCATGACTAATAACTTCATCACAGGTACAGCCAAATCCTCTATTGAAGATATTAGATTTGCTAAGTTTGATGGTGACGATTTAAAGGTTGACGACTCTTTTAAGGAGATGCTCAAAAACAGTCAGTTTTGTGAGTTCTTAGAAGAGTTAGTCGAGTACTCTTTAGATTTTTACCAAAAGAATTATGCTCAAAGTAAAGATGGCTTCTCCTTATATAAGCGCTATAGCTATGCTGATGTATGTCGTTTATTAGACTGGTCTGAATCTGTTGTAGCCCAGAATATTGGCGGTTATAGATACGATAAAACAACTAATACTCTACCTATCTTTGTAAATTACCAAAAAGATGAGAGCATCAGCTCAAGCACCAAATATGAAGATGAGTTCTTAAATCACAGCATAATGTCCTGGATATCAAAATCTAACCGAAGATTAAGCTCTCCTGAGTTAAAGCCAATTTTTGAACAGTCTGATACTAAAACAAAGATAGAACTCTTTGTAAGAAAGAATAACTCAGCTGTAAAACTCTCTGATGAAACACTTGGAAAGAGTAAAGATGCCTTTAAAGAGTTTTATTACCTAGGAAGGGTGAATTTCATTGAAGATAGTGCCAAAGAAATCACCATGAAAAATGACAAAGATAAAGCCATACCAGCTGTACAGCTTTTCTTAAGACTAGAAGAGCCTGTCCGTGATGATATCTTTGACTATATTGTAAACAAATAACTTTAGACAATTGGAATAATCAAAAGCATGAAAACAATTAACGTAGTTGCCGCAATCATTATTAAAGACAACAAGATCTTCGCTACACAGCGTGGCTATGGTGAGTTCAAAGATGGCTGGGAATTCCCTGGTGGTAAAGTAGAGCAGGGGGAAGCTCCAGAAAACGCCATTGTACGAGAGATTAAAGAAGAATTAGATACCGTAGTTGAAGTAAAAGAATACTTCGATACTGTAGAGTATGACTATCCAAACTTTCATTTATCTATGAAGTGCTATATCTGTACAGTTGTCTCCGGAAAATTGGAGCTTTTAGAGCATGAAGCTGCCAAGTGGCTTGATAATGATTCTCTAGACTCGGTTGCATGGTTACCAGCTGATCTTGGTTTAGTTGATAAGCTAAAAGATTACCTGTCAAAAAATCGTTCATAATACTGACAAAGCAAATGACAGACCTCAAAAGTATAGTCTTTTAACTTTAGGATGTTGTACCTGCTGTTTTGCAGGTACAAACAAATAAGGTCCTATTTCTAGGACCTTGTTTGGAGTACATTATGGAATATTAAGCTGCTACGTCGTTGCTTGGATTGTCCTTTGGATCGTTGCCTTTGTACAGCTGATTTACTGAACGTGAACCGATGAATACGCGGTTGGTTTGAATTGCTTTCTCTCTAGCATAATCTGGTCTTGAGTTCATAATCTGTGAAATCTGCTCTTCACTCATCTTACCTAAGGTTAAACCAATTGCTTTGTAGGTGATGTATGGACGAGCTTCTTTAGAGATAATGATCTGTGCTTTAGCTGTTACATCATCAACAATATTAACAATCTTTAACACACCACCGTCAATTAAGTTTCTAACAGTAGGCTCAGTTACAGGTAAGGTTAAAACTGACTTTCTCTGTAATACATACTCACGTAATAGAGCGCGTTCAGCAAAGTCTAAAGTCTCAACTGACTTCTCAACTCTTTCCTGAATTCTCTTAGCATTGTTCTTCTTATGTAGAAGAGTTGTCATTGAGAAGATTGCCTGAGAAATGAAATTTGATACTTCAATAATCAGTGCAAAGTATAAAAAGATCTTATTGGATTCAATACGGTCGGCAAATTCTGTTGATACAGCCTGCCAAGGTACAATTAACATTAAAACGGTCAGGCAGAATAACCACATCATAACAGTATTGATAGTCTTTAAAGCGGTATTTGAAACTTCGTGATTCATAATAAACTCCAAAAATTGACGTATTTCCAAATGTACTTTTACTGTTGCAATTGATGTGCCAAAACTAAAATCTTTCTTTAACATAGCGATTTATAAGGAGTTTTGTATTAATACATCATTAATGTGAGTTTCAATGAAATTAATATCGTCAAGAAAATGATTAATTGAAGCGAAAATTAATGGTGGTTTTAGAAAATTTGATGACAGATCTTTGGCGAGGGAGTTAAACCGTCAATTAATAGAGAAGGTAGAAAGTAATAGAGCAGATATAAAGTCAATTTTTAAGCACTTATAAATTCCTCTAATACAGCTTCAATCCTTGAGAAACCCTAAGACATGATAATATAAGTCATTCTATATTTGTGATAATTGCATTCTATTTAAGAGAAAATCACTAGGCTTAAGTGTTAGAATATGCAAACAGCCTAGCAGGCGCACAATAATAACTTTCACAGGTTAGGATAAAAAAATGAAAAAGATTTCAGCGATTATCAAACCATTCAAATTAGACGACGTTCGTGAAGCTTTAAGTTCAAAAGGTATTTCTGGAATGACCGTATCAGAGGTTAAAGGCTTTGGTAGACAGAAAGGTCATACAGAGCTTTACAGAGGTGCTGAGTACGTAGTTGATTTTTTACCAAAAGCTAAGATTGAGCTTGTAGTAAAAGATGAGGATGTTGATCTATGTATTGAAGCCATCACAGAAGGTGCTCATACAGGTAAGATCGGCGATGGTAAGATTTTCGTATCAGATGTAGAGCGCGTGATCAGAATTCGTACTGGTGAAGAAGGCGACGACGCTATTTAATTCTGGTAATAAATCATATTGGATACATTAAGACTAACTATGCAGAAGAGACTTTCCCTAAAAAGTATCGCACTAACCGTATTTAGCTTGGCGGTGATGACAGGCTGTACTACTACACCACCTTCTAATACAGAGAATCTATGCTCTATTTTTCAGGAGAAGGATAGCTGGTATGTTGATGCTCACGATGTACATCGTAAGTATGGTGTGCCTATCAACGTAGCTATGTCTATCATGGCTCAGGAATCTGGCTTTAGAGAAGATGCTCAGCCTCCAATGCGTTGGTTCTTATTTATCCCATATGGAAGAGGAAGCTCTGCATACGGTTATGCCCAGGCTCAAGATCCTGTCTGGGATGACTATGTAGATGATGAAGGCTCATTCTTCTCGTCACGTTCTAACTTTAAAGACTCATTAGACTTTATTGGCTGGTATATGACCAAAACCAAAAAGACTAATGGTGTTAAGTTAACTGATGCTTTTAATCAGTATCTAAATTATCATGAAGGTTGGTCAGGTTACAGAAAGGGAACCTATAAAGGCAAGGATTGGCTGATTAAAGTGGCTAGACAGGTTTATAACCGCTCTCAAAACTATAAATATCAGTTACAGCGTTGCAATCTATACTAGTATATAGTCAAAGGACCACGTTATATTTGAATACTTGTATTAGAAAAATACATAAAGAAGGATATAAAAATGCCATTAGTAGATAGTTTTTTGGTAGACCATACCATTATGCCAGCTCCTTCAGTAAGACTTGCTAAAGTGATGAAAACTCCTTTAGGCGACGAGATTGAAGTTTGGGATTTGCGTATTAAGAAACCTAACCAGGGTATGATGCCTGAAAAAGGAATTCACACCTTTGAGCACTTCTTTGCTGGATTCATGAGAGAACACCTAAATGAGAAAGGTGTAGTAGAAGTAATCGATATTTCTCCTATGGGCTGTAAGACTGGCTTCTATATGAGCCTTATTGGTAAAGCTGATGCAAGCAAAGTTGCTGATGCTTTTAGAGCTTCAATGGAAGATATCTATTCTTTGCCTGAAGGTACTGTAGTTCCTGCATCAAATCCATATCAGTGTGGTTCATGCAAACTACATTCTTTAGAAGAAGCAAAAGATATTGCTAAAGAAGTATTAGATAAGGGCATTGTGATTACCTTATCTGAGGATATCGCTTTAGATCCTGCAAAAATTAAGGATTTAGCATAGTGAGAAAAGCTGCCTTTTTTGATAGAGACGGTGTAATCAACATAGACTACGGCTTCGTTGGAAAAATAGAGAATTATGATCTGATTGAAGGCGTAGCTTCTTCACTAAAAGAACTAAAAGATATGGGATATCTTTTAGTCCTTGTCACCAATCAGTCTGGTATTGCCAGAGGCAAATACACAGAATCAGATTTTTTTAAAGTAACTTCATTCATGCAGGCAAATCTGTCTTTATATGATGCTTGTTTTGATGGAATTTACTTCTGCCCACATCATCCAGAAGCTCCTATAGAGAAATACCGTTGTATCTGCGAGTGCAGAAAACCTAAGAGCGGTATGTTCAAGAGCGCTGCAACAGATCTTGGTATTGATCTAAAGTCCTCTATTATGATTGGAGATCATGCAAGTGATTTAATTGCGGCCAAGGGAGCTGGAATTTCAAATTTATTCCTAGTTGGCGAGCATATTGAGACCGAAAAAAGCAAAATTTCAGACGCAAAATGCCTGAAAGATCTAGTGCAAGTGGTAAAAATGCTCAAAAATGAAAATAAGTAACTAACATTTTACATAGATTATAAATAGCCAATACACTGAATATATCTTTATATTTCAATGTGTTGGCTAAAATTTTGAGCATTGTTTAATGTTCATGAGAAAAATTTTTAAAAAAAATTTGTAAAATTTTTGAAATAAATGTGCCATTCGCAAATTTTGATACTATAATTAGCATTGTTCAAAGGAACAAAGGTTATGTTTGTTTGTTCCTATTATCTGTTTAAACAGTTTTGGAGATAAAAATGAATAAGTTCCAGGCTACTTTAGCTGTTGTTGCTTTAGGTTCATCAGTATTAGTTGGTTGTGCAAACACTTCTGCTTTAGAGTCAAAGTTAGACGCTATCGCAGCTGACGTTGACGCTTTAAAGGCTCAGCAGTCAAAGTTAGCAAACGACGTTGCATTCGTTAAGTCAGACGCTGCACGTGCTAACGAGCGTTTAGACAACCTAGCTCGTCGTTACAAGAAATAATTTCTTGCAATGATTAAAAAAGGCCCACTTCGGTGGGCTTTTTTATGCCCGTTTCAAATCCAAATCAGATCTTATCAATCTCGCCAAGTTCAGTCTTTCCAAGTATTTCCTCCTAGCTTAAAACTATAAAATCCCTATCACATAAAGCGTATAAAAAATAAACTTAATCTATAAAAATATGTTAATATCAATATAGAGATTGAAATTCATAGTGCTGTCATTTTCAAACTTTTGGAAAATTTACTTTTCTACTACTAAAAAACTACATGTTCTGCGTTAAGCTTTACTTATCAATGCGTTTTAAGGAGCTAGCTAATGTCTAAAGAAATTTTAATGAACGTCATCAACTCAAATGATTTAACCACATTAGCTGCACTATGTTCCAAGATAATAAGTTCAGTTCCAAGTCCAAATTCCAATCCTTTTGCCTTTGAAAAAGTCATTGTGATGAACAAAGGTATGCAGACCTACCTTCAGCAGGAAATTTCTGAACAGAATGGAGTTTGCTCAGGTATTGATTTCGTACAGGTATGGTCTTTTATCTGGTCATTGCATAAAAACTTAAACAACGCAGATTCTTCTAACCGTTTCTCTCACGAGCACATGACCTGGTCCATCTTTTCCTTGATGGAAGATATTGCTAAAAGCGGTGACGACATCTACAAACCAATGAAAGAGTATCTAAATATTGAGTCATCAATTGAGAAGACAGAAAAAGCGTATCAGCTATGCGGTGCGATTGCAGATACCTTTGACCAATATCAGATGTATCGTCCAGATTGGATCTTAGATTGGAACCAGTTATCAGATGAGGACTTTAACGCAGTATCAGTAGAAGATGGTAAATACCGTGTAGCTGAAGGTTCAAAACTAGAAAAGTGGATTAAAAAGGTAGCTCAAGACAACAGTCTTAAAGGTATCAATAAAAATTCTATTAACTCTATCTTAGGAAATATCTGGCAAATAAAGCTTTGGACAAAGCTAAAGGGAAATCTTGAGAATACCTGTGATAATAATGAAGCTAACTTATGGGATAGAGCTACAGTTGTAAAGGAACTTATACTCAAGCTTACCGACCTAAAAGCACACCCTGAAAAAATAGACTACAACACATTGCCAAAGAGAGTTTTTATCTTTGGTGTTACTGCACTTCCTACTCAGGTAATAGAGCTTTTCAGAGCTTTAGGTCAGGTTGTCCCTGTGTTCTTTATGAACCTTAATCCTTGTAAAGAGTATTGGGGCGATTTACGTTCAGAATTCTCTGAATGGAAATTAGAAAAGAAAGCTATTATCAAATATTTAAAATCAAATGCTCTAAAAGAAAAGTATGGCATGTCTCCTCTAGCAGGAACTAGCGATTTTAAGTTTAATGAAAGCGAAGATGATTACTACGATAAATTTGAAAAGCTCTTTGATGAGAATAAAGAAATTGTAGAAGGTAATCCTCTTTTAATTTCATTAGGAAAGCAGGGTAGAGATACTTTAAATGTATTGCTATCTCAAGATGCTCAAGTAGATATAACACCAGCCTTTATTGATCCTGCTGAAGATGTTAAATCTGATGCTGAACTGTCTATTTTAGACAGTCTTAAATATCGTCTTTTAACTTTAAGTAATAATTCTGAGCAAAAGCATAAGATTGCAGCAAATGATCGCTCACTGCAGATAAGATCCTGTCATACACCGATGCGAGAGATTGAGAGCTTACGTGATGAGATCTTATCTACTATAAAAAATGAAAAAGATGTAAGTGGTAAATCCACGGCACCTCGTGACATGCTTGTCATGATGCCAGACATCGAGAGCTATGCTCCTTTAATTGAAGCTGTATTTGGCTCTGTTAATCGAGATGATCCTGATTTCATTCCTTATTCTATTTGCGATAAGACCGTACGCTCATCAAGTAAGATTGCAGATGCAGTAGTGCAGTTACTTTCTATTGGTAACAAAGGAATAACTGCAAATCTGGTAATTGATTTGTTATCTGTCGATGCTATTGCTAAAAAGTTTGATATTTCAGTTGAAGATCTTTCTGTAATAGAAAGTTGGCTTGATAAAGTAAATGTTCATTGGGGCTTAGATGAAGAAGACATCAAAGAACATTTAAAGCTTAATGATAATGTTGAGCCTCTCCCATGGACTTTGGATGCTGGTCTTGAGCGTCTGTTAAACGGCTTTATGCAAGGTAAAGATGGCAGTGCTATTGCTTATGACAATTTTGAGTCAGGTGATTTTGAACTTTTAAATAAGTTATGCGATTTTGTAGATAAGATCAAACTTGTAAGAGATGTCTTCTCTCCAAATCTTAATATCACCACCTTAGAATGGACCGATAAGTTACAATCACTGCTTTTAAACAATTTCTTCGTATTAGACGATGATTCTAAAGAAGAGGTTGAAGCAATCAGTCAGATCCTCTCTGAGATGAACGAGGCAGTTAATAACTTAAAGGGTAGCGAGAGTTCTCAAGATAATAGTGAGAATGACAGTCCTTTTGATGAAGGTGTTCGCTCTAATATCAAGATTAAGCTACCTGTCTTTAGAGCAAAACTAATCCATGCCTTTGGTAACGACAGAGACTCATCAAGATACCTTCGTGGTGGTTTAATCTTCTGCTCTTTAATGCCAATGAGAGCTGTTCCTTTTAAACATATCTACATCTTAGGTTTAAATGACGATGCCTTCCCTAGAAAAGATACAACTCCAAGCTTTAACTTAATGGGAGTTAAGTCCTTATCTAGGATCAATGACAGATCATTATCAATTGATGACAGATATATCTTCTTAGAAGCAATTCTGTCAGCTGAGAAGAGCTTATATCTGTCATATTTAGGTGAATCTCCAATTGATAAGACTCAAAAAAGTCCATCTACAGTAATCACTGAGCTTGAAGATTATTTAGGTGATAATTTTACAGTTCAAGATACTGACAATGCAGATCAAAATCGAAAGGAAGTTATAGCTCGTATCTTTAGACAGGAATATCTGAATTCTTACGATTTAAGAAATTTTGAGAAAGAGTATGGCTGCTTAAAATTATATCCATCATTTAATCAAAAAGCATTCTGGAAACAAGATGAAGGTAAAAAGAGTAAATACGTTCCAATTGGCTTTTTACAAGATCACAATGAAGTAAATCCTTGGAATATATCTCTGCCTTATAACATTACTGTATCAATTTCAGATCTTATGTGGGCTTTACTAAAACCATGTCAAAACATTCTTAAAAATGGATTGAGAATAAGACTAGATTTGAAATATCAGACATCTTTAAAAGATGAGGAACCATTTGATTTAGGTTCATATGGAGGAAATGACATTCTTGCAGAGCTTTTTGCTGAAGATATAACAATGGCAAATGAAGTTGACGCCTACCTAGATCAAAAAGCTAAAAAAGGTGAGCTTCCATACGGTATCTTCTTAGATAAAGTTAAAACTCAAGTAAAAGAAAGATTAAACACGTTACTGGCCGTCAAAGATGAGCTTACTAATGATAACAACTCAGAAGAAAGCTATTTAAAGACAGTTGAAGTTGAAGTTGCAGGTCAAAAACATCAAGTTACCTTTGGAGGAGTGCTTCCTAAAAATTCAAATTTAGTATTAGGGGCTGTTTCATCAGATAACAAAACACCTCCTAATCTAATTATTGAATCTTATTTAAGATTATTAGCCTATAAGTTCACAACAAGGCAGCAATTACAGCCAATCAAAGTGGTTAAAGTAAATTCAAAAGGGCAATCTTCATATGAAATTGATCCTTACAATTTTATAGCTTTATGTGAAGAAAAAAGTGCCGAAGAGCTCTTAAAAGAGTTAGTAAATATATATATTGAAACGAATTTAATCCCAGTACCAATTGTGCGTGCTTCATATAAGAATATCGTAAAAGCTGAAGATCATAGTCTATATCTGAAATTAGCTGTAGGCCAGGATTCATACGAGGATGACTTTATAAAAGATAAAGAAGCTACCTATCTTTTTGGTCAGGATACCAGTATGCAGTTTGATGGTGATTATTTAAGTGAACGCCAAAGAGAATTAGCAAACAGAATGTTAGAGCTGTATGCAGAAAAAATTGCTCCAGTAGCAGCAGAAACAAAGAAGTCTAATAAGAAGTAGGAGCCTAAATATGTCTAATACCAATGTAAATAAACAAGATAATGGCTTCAAACCAAAGCAATTAAGTTTAGCAAGTTTTGATTTAGATAAATCATCTATGATTGAGGCATCTGCTGGTACCGGTAAGACCTTTACCATCAGCAATCTTGTGGTTCGTCTTTTAATTGAGGGGATCAAAAAGGGAAATTCCTCAGAACCATTAGATATTGAGAATATTCTAATTGTGACTTTCACCAATGCAGCTGCATCTGATTTAAGAGCCAGAGTTTTACAAAAGATCCACGAGTGTCGAATTTCATTCGATCAAATTAAAAATGGTGATAAGACTATTGAAGAGCTTGAAAAAACTTTTAAAGAAGTCGCTATCCACTGCTTTGAAAAATACTCACACAATACTATTGATGGTATAAGTATCGATAACATTAAAAATGTTGCATCAGTATTTTCCCGTTTATTGACACGAGCAGAGCGCAATATCGATAGAGCTTCAATTAGTACCATACACTCATTCTGTAATAAGGCTTTAAATCAAATATATTCTTTTGAAGCAGGTAGAGCCTTTAACGTAAATCTTACTCAAGATATTTCTCTAGAACAAAAAGAAGCAAAGCTAACTGTATGGAGATCTTTATTCTATAACGACAACGGTTTTGATAGAGATTTATTGCTAAACCTTTTAGGTTTTACCGATCCTGAAAATGATACATTAAAAAAAGCAGTGAAAGCTTTAGAAAAGGTCAGACTCATTGATCCTGATGAAGGCTATTATGGTTTTTCTGTAAAATCTTATTATGAAGAAGGTGTAAAGAAATTACAGAAAACACCTGATGATAGAATTAGGTATTTGCTTGATGAATATGTAAAATCTGTCTTTCAGTTAACTCAATATCTTGAGCCATTAAAAGAATATAAAGGTCAACTCATAAGCACATCTTCAGCAGGAGAAATTGCACACGGGGCTTTATATGAATTGTCTTCAGGACAGTTAGCTGGAAGCGCTCCTTATTGGGCAAAGAAAACTGGGTTAATTTTTCTTGAAGCTGTGGACAGTTTTATCAAAGAAGATTCTATCGATATAAATAACTTTATATCAAAGTTAGAAAATATAGATGCTGAAACATTATCCAAAATCTTAAATCAAGACAACTCCCATTTTGTGAAAGTTAATAAAGGTTCAGAATTTGCTAATCAGCAACAACTTGAAACTTTTGAATACAGTGCCAAAGAGTTTGCACGAGCCTACTTAGATGTACTAAGAACTGTCGATACAATTAAAAATGAATTAAAAATCTCTGTAGCAATCAAAGTCATTTTAAAGACTGATGAGTTATGTGAAAGAGATAATGTAATCTCAAATGATGAAGTCTTAAGACAGCTGGCTGTTGCTCTTAATAATAAGGATGAATCTAGAGGAGATGTTTTAGCTTCTTTATTAAGGAAAAGATATCCTGTGGCTATGATTGATGAGTTTCAGGATACTGATCCTGTACAGTTTGCCATTTTTAGCAAATTGTACTTAGACCAAGATGTTATTGACGAGAGCGCTCATTGTTATCTTATTGGTGATCCTAAACAGTCTATCTATGCCTTTAGAGGAACAGATATAAACTCTTACAATAAAGCTAAAGAGTTAATTCTTGAAAATAAAGGTAATGTTTACACTTTAAATACCAATTTCCGTTCATGTCAGAAAATTATTGAAGGTGTAAACGAGATCTTTGAAGAATACGAAGATCCAAAAAATCAAGAAAGTGCAGAAGATTCCTCTGCAAATAAAGAGAATATAGAATCACAAAATTCTGCAGATAGTTTGCCAGAAAAAAAAGATCATACTGCTTATCAATATGTAGAACATCCGTTTGATTACTATAAGAATTCTGAGGAAAAACATCTTGATAGTAAGATTCAATTTGAAAGAGTGAATTGTTCTGATAAACCAAACAGCGTACGATTCTATTTTAAAGATGACTCATCTAAAGAAATTCCTATTTGTAATTACATTAGAGAAGTTTCTTTTGCAGATTCTCAAGAAAAACCGAAGGCTAATGACTACTATGGTGAGATAGCAAAATTTGTTGCCTTGGATGTTAAAAGATGTCTTTTAGAAGGCAAAATCTTTGAAAAAGGTGAAGAGAGAGACGTAAAACCTAGTGATATTACTATTCTTGTTAATGATGCAAAGGAGAATAGGTTTATCCAGGATGCCCTTAAGAAGCTGTCTATTCAATCAGTGTATTTTTCTGATAGAGAATCGGTTTTAAATTCTGAGAAAAACGACAAGATAACAGCCTCAGAAGAAGCTACAAATATCATTTATCTGATGGAGGCTATGTGTGATAACACTAATTCTCCAAAAGTTAATCGTCTTTTAGGTTCATCATTATTGAGGTTATCTTCAGAGAAATTTTTAGATAGCATAAAGTCAGATAAGCTTGATACTGAAATTACACTCTTAAGAGCTTGTCGTGAATCCTGGGAGAAGTATGGCTTTATCACAGCATTTTCTCAATATATATACCAGCATGATCTTCTGTGTACGATCTTAGAAACTGATGGTGGAGAAAGATCTTTATCTAACTATTTCCAAATTGCAGAAATAGTTCAATCAGTTAATTCTAAAGTTGTAGGCTCAAATGCTCAGCTTTTATGGTTTAAAGAGTTAGTTCTAAACAATAAAGGTGAGCTATCTGAAGATATTACTAAAAAACACCTAGAATCAGAGCAATCTCTTGTCAAAGTCATGACTATTCATAAATCAAAAGGACTAGAGTTCCCTATTGTATTTACTCCTTATGAATCAGGATTTATGGCCTTAAAGAGTAAAGACAGTGCTGTTTATTATGATCCTGATTCTAAAAAAGTAAGCTACGCTTTAGACAGAGATAATAAAATTAAAGGAAAATCTGTAAAAGATCTTGTTGAAGTTGCAGCTTTACAGGAACAAGAAAGATTACTGTATGTTGCTTTAACCAGAGCAAAATTAGCTAATTTTATAAGTTTGCCTTCTTGTATTTCATTAAATGGAAAAACTTATCAATCACCTTTAAAGAAGCTGATTTCTATAGTATCTAAGGATGATTCTGCTGATTCAAAAGGAAAGCCAAGTAAGAGGGCAACTAAGAAATCAAAAGATAAAGAAGTGGGAATTGATACTACAAAAGACGTTGTAGTAAATGATCCTCCTAAAACACAATTAAAGGCTGTTGAAAATCCAGATCTTTTCAAAAAGCTAGAAACTGTAGAACTTGATGAGTGTGTAGAATTGCATAATTCAATTTCGCAAGAAGGTGAAGTTTCAAGTTTAGATAAGGGATCTGTAGATAACAGTTTTACAGTAACCTCATACTCAGCTATTACCAGTGGTGCCCACAATGACATGTTTGCATCAAGTGTTGATGAAAAAGAAACTAGTGTTGAAGATGGCGACTCTGATGATTCTAAAGATAAAGATCTAATCAACTTTAACTTTGCTAAAGGCAGTACAGCAGGTTCTTTCTTGCATAAGATAATGGAAATTGTCTTAGCAAAAGACGATGTTGATAAGACAGATAAAGACTCCTTGTATAACTTTGTAAACTCTCAACTTAAATATGATTTCTATCATCTAGTGTCAAAGTCAGGTGACGATGAAGACGCAAAAAATGAAAAGATCGTAGCTCTTTCTTCTTGGTTATATGACATCTTAAACGCTAATTTATTACCAAAAGCAAAAGATGGTGATCAAGTTAAGTTATCTAATTTAAAGGCTTTAGATTGCGCTCGAGAGTTGGATTACTTCCTTCCATGCAAAGATTTTAAGGTAAGAGTTTTAAATGGTATCTGTCATGACTTTTATGAAAGCGAAGTGAAAGCTTTTGAGATGTTATCAGTGCCTGAATTACCTGATCTTAAAAAGAGTAACTTCAAAGGTTATATGAATGGTAGCTTAGATCTTGTGGCAAAGTTTGATACAGAAACAGGTCCTATGTTCTATATGATTGATTACAAGTCAAATTACTTAGGCAACAGTTTTTCTCAATACACACAACAGAAGATCTTAAAGTCCATTTTTGAATCTCGTTATGATGTGCAGATTTTATTCTACTCATTAGCTTTATACAGATTTTTAAAGACAACCTTACCTAATTTCTCCTATGAAAAGGACTTTGGTGGCGTTATGTATCTATATTTGCGTGGTATGAATAGTTTTGATACTAAGAGTCCAGGTCAGTTCTATGTAAAACCATCAGAAGCACTGATTGATCGTTTAGATAGGCTCTTTAAAGGCATAAACGATAGAACAGCAAATAACAGTGATGCAGGTTAGGAATAAGTCATGAAAAGAGACATTAGCGAAGAATTAAAAGTAATTGATACCTTCTTCACTCTATTTGAAGATCCAAATGCAAAAGTTGATGATCTTGTAGAAAAGTGTCGAGAAATCTTCTTTGTAAAACCAATAGTAATTGCAATTTCGGAGCACTATTTAAAGAATTACAAAGACACTTTTACTAAGTTACATCTTTTCTGGCTTATTGCATTAACCTTAAATCTAGAAAACGGCGATATTTGTGTAAAAATTGACGAAAATAGTATAAAAAATCTGTTTTTAAACAGAATTTGTGCCAATTTTTATGAAAATGATGAATTTTTAAAAATATCATTTGATGATTTAAAATCTAAGGTAAATGAATTTTCAAAGTTCATAATTCAAAGAACAAATGACGAGCTTTTAGGCAACAATAATCAGATTGTAAGCAACAACTTTGAGGAGATTACACCTCTATTTGTTTATGACTTAAATCCTGAAAATTGTCGTATCTATTTTAGAAGTTACTTTTCTTACGAGAACAGTGCTGCATCCTTTATCAAAGAAAAGAGTCATGCACTAACCGAGCAGAGTTCAGAAGATCTTGCCTACCTGAAAAAAGCTTTGAATATCCTGTTTGGAGATAGTAATGATAAAGTTAATTGGCAGAAAGTAGCTGCAGCTTCTTCAGCATTATCAGATTTTTCAGTAATTTGTGGTGGACCAGGTACAGGTAAAACTACCACTGTATTGAAATTGTTAATGTTACTTTTAGCCAAAGATCCTAATTCTCCAAAACAGATCATGCTGTGTGCGCCTACAGGAAAAGCCGCCACACGTATGGTTGAGTCTATTGAAGATCAGCTGCGAGTCGACAGTAGCTTTATGAAGACTTTTAATAAGTTGTGTTCAGAGTTCCATTGTGATGAAGACAAGCTATTAGCAATGATCCCAAGAACAGCTACTACAGTTCATAAAGTAATTGGCATTATTCCTCATCAGGAAAGACCAAACTATAATGAGGATAATCCTTTACCTTGCAACATCTTGATTGTGGATGAAGTTTCTATGATCTCTTTGAGTTTATTCTCAAAGTTAATTAAGTCAGTATCCAAAGATACAAAGCTTATCTTATTAGGTGATAAAGATCAGTTAGTTTCAGTTGAACCTGGCAAGGTGTTCTCAGATCTTTGTTCTGTTTTAAATTATGAGAACTCTATTTCAAATGGGAAATTAGAAAAACTAAGCTCAATTTTAGGCTACTCAAAAGATGCTTTACTGCAAGCAAACGGATCAGGCCATAACATTTCTGAAAATGTGTCAATGTTAGTAGAGTCTCATCGTTTCAAATCTACATCTCTTTTAGGAAAGCTTGCTAAAGCTGTAAACGAAGTAGACAAAGATAATGCTAAAGACATAGATAACTGGTTTGAAAAAGACGGTTTTATTTCAGAAATTACAGATGGAGAGAGCCTGTTTTCAACAGATGAAAAGACAGAAGTTTCTTCAGTATTTATCAAGGACAAGTCTCGTTCGGGACTCAAATCACTATCGTCTTTAATCACCAAAAAGAGCTTAGAGTTTTTCTGCAATGAAGGTGAGTACTTATCAAAACTCAAGTCAAATGAATTTGTTGTTAAAAATGACAAAGACGCTAAGGTTATTTTTGATCTTTTAAATCACTATCGTATCTTGTGCGCTAATCGAAATGGCCCTTTAGGAACTGTAGAAATCAATAAAAAAGTGAACACTGATGTGCAAGCCCTTTTAAGAGGAGCTAAGAGCCTTAACTTGAGATATGATCCTGAGGATTTCTATCCAGGAAAAGTAATTCTTATAACTAAGAATGACTCATTTTTGAATGTAGATAATGGTGATGTTGGATTTGTTGCTTTTGATTCTGACGAAGCCAAAGAAGAAAACCGCCTAAAAGTATTCTTTCCTCCAAAAGATAAATCAGCAAGTGACGATGAAAACTTCAAAGAAGTGCGACGCATCAGCCCTGAAAGATTAAGTGACTATGAGTCAGGTTTTGCTATGACTATTCACAAATCACAGGGAAGTGAGTACTCATACGTATGTATGGTTTTATGTGCAACCTATAATCCTGTATTAACTAAAGAGTTGATCTACACAGGACTTACCAGAGCAAAGTCTAAAGATAAATTCGATAAAGATAATAAAACTATAACCGTAGGTGGTAAGGTATCAATCATTACTGATAAAGAGCTATTTAAAGAATGCGTTGTAAAACGGGTTCACAGAGAAAGTGGTCTGTCAGTAATGCTAAGCGAGGGCACTGAATCTTAGAAAGTAAAACAGGCAGATCTTAAGGTTAGAGTGTTGCCTATGAAATTTGATTGATGTATTGAAGGTAGGGCTTAAAGTTCTACCTTCTTCGTATGCTTTTAGAGAAATAACAAAACACCTACCAATGTACAAAGTCATATAAATACCGATAGAAGAAATTTAAACAAAAACCTTAGTGAGATTAATCGTCCATTAATCTTTAGTTGTAAATTTGATTAATCAGAAAAATGAACTAAACTTAAAAACGCACTTACGA